>Ga0007819_1000198_pt1 | contig 20106 bp, 9 predicted proteins | sample CryBogCBE07Jul09_FD_71203 | JGI IMG/M metagenome (GOLD analysis project Ga0007819, IMG submission 71203) | Freshwater microbial communities from Crystal Bog, Wisconsin, USA - CBE07Jul09 | ecosystem: Environmental > Aquatic > Freshwater > Lake | place: Crystal Bog, Wisconsin, USA | collected... | reverse complement strand
CAGAAATAGTAGTAATAGATTGTGTTCCTGAAGCAACAGAGGATGTACCGCCACCGCCTCCATTCCCTGAGCCAGCAGAACCAGCACCGCCAATAGTTACTGCTAAAGTTCCACCAGAAGTTAATCCTGTTAAATAAGAAATAGCAGTACCGCCACCACCACCGCTTCCTCCAAGAGCACCACCTGAAGCACCGCCTCCTCCACCGCCACCTACTACTGTAACTTTAAGTGCAGTAACTCCAGTAGGAATAGTAAATGTTCCGCTTGATGTAAAGACTTGACCAAGAACACCTACTGCTGCGGGTAATGATACTGCGCCAGTAGAACCGTTAACAGAGGAAACTCCAGTAGAACTTGTCAAATATCCTGATGGATTGGTTGCATTATATGGAGTATATCCTAATGCTGTTGTTACTTGACTTGATGATATTGATCCTGTGTATGTGCCAGAAATATTGGCTGCTGTACCGGAACTAGTAATATATCCGTTAGGATTAGTAGCGTTATAAGGAGTATATCCTAAAGCAGTAGTAACTTGAGAACTGGTAATACTAGAAATTTGACTAGAAGTAATTGTTCCGGTCAATTGTGTATTTGCTATAGAAATTCCTGATACGGCTACGTTAGCTGCATATGTAGCACGACCTTGTTGGTCAATAGTAATGACGGGAATCTGTGTTAAACCACCATAAGTGCCTGTGGTAACTGAAGTATTAGCTAATACTAATGAGGTGACTTTAGTTGTCATTTATTATTTCCTTTTAATACATCGATTTCTGCTTTGAGTTCTTTGATTGCTTCTACCAATAAAGGAATTACTCTCTCATAATGAATAGTTAAATACTTATCATCAATAGGAGCTGGCACAACTACTTCAGGTAGTACGGCTTGAACCTCTTGAGCAGAAAGACCAATTTCTGGTTTAACTTCATAGCCTAATGCTTGTGCAGTTTCATTGGCTTCATAACGGAAGCCATTTAATGTCATTAATTTATCTAAAGCATTTTCAATATTACCTAAACGAGTTTTTAATCTGTCGTCAGAATAGTAAGCAGTGATATTATTTGTTGCACGAATTTCACCTGCTGTTCCAGAAGCGCTAGTACCAACACCCAAAGAATTAAATTGTGAATTTTGTGATGTGCTTGTAAATGTTCCAGCAGAACCATCAATATTAATACCAGTTAATGATTGTGAAGCCGAAGCACGATTTAATGCAATTGCAGTTGTTCCAATATAATGTGTAGAGTTACCAAGAACGGTTGAAGGAATAGTGCCTGTTAAATCTCCAGCTCCTAATTGAGCCATCACAACGTTGGTGCCATTGCCTCGTAAATAATAACCAGACGTGGTAGCACCAGCAAAAGAATTCATTGCACTTTGAGCGGTTGTTTGTCCAGTACCACCTTGTGCTAATGCTATAGTTGTAAATCCTGTTCCTAAAGCACCACTTGTTAATGTGCCAACAGAAGTTAATGATGAACCCGTCACACCAGAAGATAAAGAACTTCCCGTTAAACTTCCTGCTGGAGCAGAACCTGAAATATTATGAGCAAATGTTATTCCAGAATTTGCAAAACTATTAACATAAGATGTTGTTGCTACTTGTGTATTACTTGTACCTACAGTTGGATTAGGTGCTTGTATTGGTCCGGTAAATGTTGTACCAGATTTAACTGCTACAATACTTGCCAGTCCGTCAATTGCAGTTTGAATTGTATTTGCAGTAGGACTAATTGTAGAATTTATTGTATATGCAATATTATTTGCATAGTAAGGATTAATAATATATCCATCAACTTCAAACAATATTTGAGTACCATTCTGTGGTGAAGAATTGAATGTGACAATACCTGAATTATTTGTATTACCACTTGTTTCCGTATACTCAGATGGGAACTGTCTGACACCATCAATGTAAACTCTTAATTGTGAATCACCAGGAATATAAATTGGAGTTGAATAGGCAAACCCGTTACCATTAGCGGTGTAAGATTGTCGTGTCGAATTGATGGTGGTTCCTGGCACCGCACCTACGCCACCACCAGTACCACCTGCGGCCCAATAGAAACTTCCTGGACCACCAGTTGTTAGAACATAACCTGATGTTGTGCCTGTTGGCAACAAAGCGGTAAGTGCTGCGCCAGACGATGTTGCGCCAGTACCACCTGAAGAAATTGATAAAGGCGTGGTCGATAGGGTTAATCCACTAAAAGACGGACTAGCAGTTGTTCTTAAATCTTGTGCATCATTAATTACTAACGTATTTCCTGAACCAGTAATTGTGACACCATTCGTACTGGTAAGGGTTATTACACCAGAAGGACTTGTGGGTGATGCTGAACCTGATGTGCCATTAAATACTTGTGCTGAACTATTTGCACGAGTCCAAGCAAGTCCAACCCATGTATTTTGAGTATTATCAATACCAGAAATATAGGCCACATTAGAACTAATTTGTGCTTGTAATGAATTTACATTTGAAGTAATCTGTGATTGTAATGAATTTACATTTGAAGTAATTTGATTTTGTAAATTTGTTACACTAGATAATAGATTGGTATTTGTTGTATTGGCAACACCCTGTAAATATGAAACGGCGTTTGATGTTGCAATATTTTTTGTACCATAATTAAATGTTGTATCGCTTGAGTATTCATCCGTATGAATTCGATAATAGTTATTATTATTAACATCATTTAATTCAAAATATTGTTGCGTTTCATTCCAACGAATAGAAGCATTTGATGCAGATGGGCGATATACATTGAAGTAAGAAGATACTGGAGAACCAACACCGGCACTAAGAGTAAATGTATTTGTTGCATAAACAGTTTGTCCTGTCAATACAAAATTGCCGCCAACAGTTACAGAGCCTGTTGTTGTTAATGCTTGAAAATTACCTGTAACACCAGTAGCACTAAGTGATGTTCCGCTTAAGGTTAAATTTGCTGCAGAAATTGCGCCATTGGAAGTTAGTGTGTTTACATACGCAGAACCGCCAACGTTTAATGTGCCAGCAATATAAGCATAACCATTTGCATTGAGTGTATTGGTATATGTTGAACCGCTAGTATTCAGCAAACTTGTATTGATTGATGTGTTTGATGTTAACGAGTTTGTTAATGTGTTTTTGGCTACAGTTAAATTATTAGCAATAGTGGTGTTACCGGAAACAAATTCATTACCACCAACCGACAAATTGGTGCCAATGGCAGTATTTGATCCAATGTTTGCGTAACCACCAACAGTTAAATTATTTGTTAGTGTTCCGTTACCAATTATGGATAATCCATAACCATTAAAAAAATTGAGAGCATTGAAGTTGACAGCGTTAACGTCTTTTGTCACGTTAACATAATTTTGAGCAATAACATTACCACCAACAGTTGTATCTAAAGAAATAGAAACTGTGTTTGAAACTGTAGTTGGGCCGGTAACATTTAATGTGTTAGCAATAACAGTATTACCTGCTACTCTTAGATAACCACCTAGACCAGTATTATTTGAAACAGAAAGTCCTAAAGCCGGACCAGTAGCATTTAATAAACCACCAACAATTAATTGACCAGCATTATTTAAACCTAATGTAGTATTTGCAAAATATACCTGACCTTGAGTTACAGTAAGGTTGTTTTGAATGACAGCAGAAGAACCAATACCTTGAGATTGTAATTGACCACCAAAAATAGCATTGTTTGCAACTTGTAAACCCAATGTTAAGTCACTAAGATATAAAGTACCTATTGATTTAGTATAATTGGTTGATGCTAAAGTATTATTTTCTTTGACCAAAGCATTGGTTGTAACCACCCAATCACCAAAGGTGTTAGCATAGTTAAGAATAGAAACTGTATTAGCCATTTGTGCCTTCTAATAGTTTGAACAACAACTGTTTGATTTCACTCATATCGTTTTTTATGTTGTTGATTTCTGATTTAATTGTATTTATTTCTTCTTTTTGGCTGGCTGCCATTTTTCTTTTTAGGTTGTACTCTTGTAATCCATTAACATCTTTGTTAATGAGTGCCATTGTTTCTGTATCACGGATTAATTTTGTACCAGTAACTTGAACTAACATGATTATACCGTTGTGTTAGTGTTTGGTGGTAAAGCCAAAGCACGAAGGTCTGTCAAATATGGAACATAAGTGTGGTCAGAAGAAGTCAGCACAACCTTAATAGCAAACTGACTAAATGTGGTATAAACTTGGCCGTTTGTACTTGTGTAAGATACAAATCCTTGGTCAACACCTGCTGTTCCTGGAGCAAAAGTATACTCAATAGTATTATCTCTTGTTTGAGAATAAGCAGTACCAGAATTATTAATCTTAGTCATTAACTGCCATGTGCCATCTTCAAATCGTTGTGTGTCGTTACGATTCAATATCTTATAATAAACATTGATATCAGTATTAACTGGTCGATAAGCAGTCAGATACACATTTAAATCACCAGAATCAAATCCTTGATCCAATACAACTTTCTTAGTGACATAACGAGCGAGAGCATTACCACCACTCTTAGATGTTTCACCAGTAATTGTTACATTGGCACCTGTACCTGGAGTGGTGTTGGCGTCATTGATAGTAATTGTAGGTGTTGTGATATAACCAGAACCACCTGAAGTAATATAAACAGAAACCACATTACCATTTTGTACGTTGGCCGCTGCGTATGCTTGTGTGCCGCCTGTTCCTGTTGGAGCAGAAATAGAAACTGTCACATTACCTGTTGTGTTGTTACTGTAACCAGAACCACCACTAACTAGAGTGATTACAGAATTTGATAACTCACAGTTATTAATATTCCACTTAATTGCATAGACGGCTAAACCAGCATCAGAAACAATTGGAGAAACAGCATCGTCACCTGTGCTTAATTGAGTATACAATGAGAATGATTGATTTGTATTTGCTAACAATACACGCTCACCATTTCCATCGTTCAAATAAACATCATCTTGTGTTGCTGTGCCAAATTTACCAGGAATAATACTGGTTGTGCCAGCAGGTAATCCAGTTGATGCTATGGTAGCATTGTAAGAGTAATTAATACCTGTTGTTGTAGGAGTAAAGTCTGTTGTTGTAATATTAAATGCGTCAACATAAACATCAGTATTTGCAACACTACTAATTGCCGTAGAAAGGTTATTTGCATTTAAATAGTAATCTAAACTTTGATCTACCAAGGTACGATATGGTAATTTCTTAGGTAAAATATATTGAATTGTTGGATTAACTGATGTATTGAATACACAACGATCAATAACAAACATCAAATCTTGATTTTGATCGGCAGTCCATGTTTGAGAGTTCTGTGATAAGAATAAAGCGCCAACATATGGAGCAGAACCAATCTTAGTGATTGTTGATGGTGATGGATCAGTTGGTAAATTCTTGACTGAAGATGGCAAAGCAGTATCACCATTTGATGCTGACCATAAACTATACTCAGTTGAAGATGTTTGTAATAAGAAAGCATACAATACACCAGGTTGAATATAAACTGGAGCAGTAAATGTAAATGTTGTGTATGCAGTTGAATCCAAATATTGTGGAGTAGATGAAACATTAACCATATCTGGTGTCAATGAAACAACAGAATGATCTAAAGTTTGTCCGTTTGGATAACCATTTTGTGTACCAACAATCGACAACTTAATTGGTGCAGCTGATGATGATGGCTTAGAAGCAAAGAATACTTTAATAGAATTTAAGAACAAACCATTTGGATAATTATCTTTAGAGAAGATAAATGTTTGTGCCACAGGATCCCATGGAGAAACATATGCAGAAATCGATGTGGTTGTTTGTAAATTAGTTTGAGTAAATGTTCCTTTTGCACCTGCTGGTGAAGCACCAAAATCTAAACTTTGTGAAGTTGTTTGCAAACCTTCTGAATAGAAAGTGCCTTCTGCAACGGTTGTAGCGGCACCAGTATTGCCATTTGAATTATCCACACGGAATACTCTTTGGCCGGTGTGGAAAGAATTGGCTGGCAAATTAAAGATGGCATGGAAAGCACCATCAGGATTTGTAGTAAAGCTACCAATTGAGTAAACATCTCCAATTGCTGCGGTGAGAGTCGTGGATAAAGTTGCCACTTTGGTTGAGGGATTATACGAATTAATCGTAGTAGATTGTCCTGCGCCTGTTCCTGCACAAACATAAATGGTGTTGCCTGAGTAGTAATCGGTTGAACCGGATAAAGCAGATAAAGTTACTTGATTACCACTTACATTTGTAAATCTACCACCATGTACCTTTGTTGAAGAAAGTGTACCAGATGCCGTACTTGATTGATAGTTACCAGAAGTATCAAAGTAACCATTTTGAATTGTGCCGGTTGTTGTATAAGAACTGGTTGAACCGTCAGCTGCAACATACAATCTTACTTGAGAACTATTAGTTCCTGGATAAACATAAACACCTAACACACGAGCAGTTGGATAGAATGTACTACTTGTGTAATATCCAAGAACATCATCTTCATTAAATGTTCCTGTTACTCCAGTTAATTCAATTCTATTTGCTCTACGAATATAGTTATTAACTTTGATGTTATCAAAATAGCAATCAACAGGAGTATTAAACAACATACCTTTAGAACGAACCACAATTTGTTGTGGTCTAATATATGGCAATACAGAAATATCAGTAATGTAACCATTATTCAGAGCATATGTGTTACCAATCTGATCGTAAGGTCCTAAAATATTTGTTTGTGCTTGAGTTGTCTGACTGTATGTTTGAGTTGTTGCATAGCCAACAAAGCCAAACGGACTTGGATTAATATTATGTCCAATGGTGTAATTTGTCGATGTTGATGTTGTGCCTGAAATTGTTTTCCAATCTCCTGCACTCAACACATTGATATTTCCACTAGAACGAAATACTTGTAAATTTGGATCTGTAACTAATAAAGAAGGCGCATAGTTTGTATCAACCCAATTATCAACGTTTGGCGATAAAGCGGTCACACCTGTTGTCAATGAAACACCAAAAGGATTTACATTGACTGTGCGTGAAGCAAATATTTGTGTGGCAGCATTAGCAGTAGTATATGGTAAACTAAAGTAGTTAACATAACTATCAGAATTAATGCCGTATCCTAAGTTACTCAATACAGTTGAATCAATTGTTCCCATGTTATAAGCTAATGCTAAAGATTTCAATGGGAAGTTTTGAACATTTTGACCAGCGGTCAATTGACGCTGACGGCGATTGATAGTTGCATTGTAATCTGTGTTCAATGTATCTGCTGTAGCATAGCTTGAGAAATCGTCAACCAAAATACCATTCTTAAAGCGATTTATTCCATAAGCATCTGGAATCTGAAGGCTTGTTGCACTTTGTTCTAAAGTATTTAAAGAAGTGTAGTATTCAATTTGATTGATACGAGTTTCAAGTCCAGCAATATCTTGCATTGTGTAACGCTTGTGCTTAACTTTTTCAACCGATAAATCAGGAACAACACCTGATGGAGCTTCAGTTGGTACATAACCAGTATAAGGTGTATGAGTTAAGTTAGCAATTACCAATGAACCATCTGGTTCTGCTGGCAAAATTGGGGTGAGAGAAGGATTGCCTTCAACAATTTGAAAACTTCTATCTTTGCTCAATACCAACTTATCTTTACGACCAAGATAGTATGAATACAATCCGTAGAATGTTGTCAAATCTGTTGGCAAATAAGTGCCTTGCATTGTATCGGATGTAGATAGACGATACGCAAATGTTGTTTGAGCATTTTTGCGAGCAGGTCTAAAGTCAATTACATCACGCAAAGAATAAGATGTTCCATCTTTAGCTGTGTATGAAGGTATAGATTGATAGATATCAGGTAGGGAAGAATTTAAATAAGATGATACACAGAAGTATCCATCACCACCTGCGTGCTGATAGTAATTAACCAACACAAGCATATTACCTTTGATTGAAGGAGCACCTGGTTTTAATGTAAGTGAGCCATGATCGTAGTAAGAATCTCTTTGACCAGAATCAAAGTTAAAGTTAGCGGTAACATCATATGAAGCTGAACTCAACATGGCAGGAGTTGGCGACAATGAAGGACTACCGGTATCAATAATTTTTACAACGGTTTTAATATCTGATAAGTATAAACTTTGTTTATTTCCTGGTGATACAATTGCAGAATTTTGAATGTATATTTGACCAGTAGAAGTTAAAGTACTGTCATCAACATAAACTCCAGGCACAACTGCCGTATTTGAAGAATTGATTACGGTTGTGTTGGCAGTAATTAAATTTTTGTATTTCAATAAATGGCCAGAATTGTCAGCATTAACAGCATAAACTTGTTCCAAAATAGTTGCCGTAAATGTGCCGCCAGCATCAGCAGCAGATACAGTTAATGTAGCTACAGAACCATCAGAATTCAATGACAAAGTTCTTGATGTTCCAATCCATGGAAGAACTTGACCAACGTTGTAGTTAGAAGAACCTTTTGATGTTACAACAATAAAGAAGTTTTGTTTAACAACATTTGAAGGTAATGTTGTGCCTACGGTTCCAATGTGGCGCAATACATTTAAATAACCACCGGTAAAACTCAATTGAGTGGTATAAGCACCGCCAGAAGCAGTAAATGAAACACTTCTCCAAAGTTGTTGTGTGGTGTATGTTGTGCCACTTAAAGAAGCAACATATGGGCTTCCAAGCTTGAATATCATTTCTGGAGAACCGGCATTTTGCATAACGGTTAAACCAGTTGAAACATTGTTTGCTCTGCTTTCATTATCAATAGCGGCAGAAGCAGTAATAGTTGCTGGGTAAGAAGTTTTGGTCGCACCAACAATTACTTCAATATCTTTAATACCAAAATTTAAAGAGAATACTGAAGTTGTATCTGGTGTTACTGTCCAATTCTGATTAACAGTTGCAACTTTAGTTATTCCGTTGTACGCAACAATACTTCTAAAATCTCCAGCATCTGTACCATTATTGATAGAAATGTTTACTCCAACATAAGCACTATTTGCCGATGAATATGTTGATGGGAATGTTACAGTATTAACTGTAGCAGCAACTACGTTTGCAGATGGTGAAGCAGTTTGAATATCATTAACATATGCTCTGTAAACATAGGTATTTGATTGTGTATCATTTGTATTGTGGTCATAAATCAACTCACGAACATAACCAGAACCAACTACTGTTGCTGAATAAGTGGCAGCATTTGTTGTGTTTATGTTAGATACAGTAACGCAATGTAAATCTACGTTTGCAGTAGTAGTAACATCAAAAATACCATTGGTACTATTAACATAAAAATAGTTACCAATATCAATGAATACAGGATTATTATTTTGTGAAGCGGTGGTTCTAGCACGATCAGAAATTAAATCAATTGGTGTAGAACTTTCTAAACGATAACCACGGACATATGCAACACCTTTACCAATACTCATTGTGTATTTGGTAGGATCACCGGCATAAGTTTTTGGAGTTAATTTAAAATCATTAACGATGTAATCGCCATTAGTTTCATAGTCACGTTTAGCAAAATAATCATCGATAACATTATATACTGAACCATCAACTAATTTAGCAACTTCTCCGTTAGTCACACGAACTAACTCAATAAAGTTTTGGTCGTCACCTAAAGTTAATGGGCGACTATCTAAAGTCAAGCTAATCAAATAACGATCTGCACCAGGAGCTTGATAGTTTGATGCACCAACTGCTGGATCCAATAAAGATGCATCGTTAATATAATCTTCAATGGTTTCTGTAATAGTTAAACCAACACGAGCATTAGCACTTGAAGTATATTTGTTTAATATAATAGTTGAAGGTTGAATTTGTACAAAGTTACCTAGTACATAAAATACACCTTGAGAAATGGAGGCAACAGAAGAAAGTCCTGTTGAACCAGAAGTTAATGCTTGAGCGGCTAAATTGGAAGCCGTATCGTAAATAACTGAATTATCTGTAAAATGAGTACCGGAGAGATATGAAACAACTAAAGTTGGCGCATCACCAGATGTTGATGAAGCTGTAGCTAATACACGAGCCAATACGGTGCCTGTAGCATCAGTTACTAATAAACCATTGAATAAACTTGGATCAACTGTAACATTATTATAAGTTGATTGTAATTTAATATAATAACAATTAAAATTGGTGGTTACTTGTCCGCCGGTGACTGGAGAATTTTGTTTAAAAATATTATCGGCAAATTTGGTAACTTGATCTTGAAGAATAGTTTGCGATTGAGTTAGTTCTCTTGCTTGAACGGCAACTCCAGGTTTAAAAAGAATTCTATGGAAATTCTTTGTTTGATCAAAATCGTCATAATATGGCGAGGTGTTAAAATTCAATGGCATTTTATTCCTTTAATAACCTAATACAAACTTAAATTGTTCTATTCCGTCTGTACTTCTTTGTATACCAGTTCTATTTTCTATAACTGACAAATAACCAGAAGATGTTACAAAATCTGGATAACTAATTGATAGTAAGGTTCTTGTTGTTTGTGAAACACTTCCAAAAACTGGAGCATTTGTGATTGGAGTTCCTGTTGTATTTATCAGCTTAACCACGTTACCTGAAGTATCAAAGCTTAATACTGTTGCTGTAAAAGATGCTGTGGCCAAACTTGTACCTTGGTAAATTATCTCGTCACTAGCGTAAACACCAAATCCTGGAGAAACTATAAAATCAGTTGTGGTTTTATATATTGCACCGTTGGCTGGATACGGAGTTGTACTTTGTGCAACTGGATTAACCAACAGACCAATTTGGTGATATGTTATATCTGTTGGAATTAAACCACTTTCAGAACCAGAAAATTCAGCAGTTATCATAACACGATTACAACCTAACTCTGAAACAGGATCGTATCCATGTCCCGACACCGGAGATACCGGAGCAATTGCTTGAGCTCCTGATCCTAAAGCAGATGTAATAGCAACATTTGCATAAGTGTAATTTGAACCAGTAGAAGTGACAACAATATCAGATATTGCGCCGTTAGCTACAGTAGCTACTCCGGCCGCACCGGATCCGTCACCAGTAATGGTAACAGTAATTACAGCATTGGCTGTATCATAACCAGAACCACCATTTGTTACATTAATTACTTCTATATCTCCTACTCCAGCGGCAGAATTTAATGGATTTGGAGTGTTTTGGCCAACAGGCACAGGAATCCAAGAAGCATCCATAAATCTTACTTTTGATCCAATATCAACAGTAAAGATGTATTTCCATTTATATCCATCAATATTTTGATAAATGTTATTTGTGTTATAAGAACCTGGTTCAAAATAAGGTTCATATGTTGATGGAGCTCCGTTATTGTTCCATAAACATTTGAATACTTGGTCAAAACGATTTTTTACATAAAATTGTTTAATTAAAAAACCATTAGAATCTAAAGCAAACATATCAACAGCATCATTGTAATAATCATATGTTGTACCAGATGTCCAATCAATTCTTTGAACTACTGGAGAAATGTTATTGGATTGAATAAGTTTTGCTGCAAATATTCTTTTATAGAATTGTTTTAAATATTGTTGATCTTGTGTTGGTTGTGGAGGATTATTTTCATCCACCCATGGATCATTTTTAGCCAAACAACAATATAATGAAGAAAGTGGAATATTAATTTGTGGAGGAACAACGGACACAGGAGAATAATAAAGAGATTCTACCTGAGAAACTTTTGAACCGTATGATAATAGTGTTTTATATGTCATGATTTATTTATTCGTTAATTTCCAACTCTCATCAATGCCCAATTTAATACAATAGCATCACTCTTGTTATTACCTGGACCGGTGCCATTATTGTATACAAATATGTCAAAACTACCAACACGAACTGCACCAACTGTTGCTTGATATATGCCAGCGGTGACAGGATTTTGTATAACAACCATTGGTACATCACCAATATGTTGAACATAACTGTTATTAACTGTAAATGTTACGCCAGAACCAGCATTTAATGTTGCATTATTCATTATAATCTGGCCAAAAGTACCATTTGCTGTAACAGAAGTTGATTTACTTGTTTGTTGTGTTACTACTCCAGTATTTGATGAATTACTAAAAGCATAAGCGTTAGCAACAACCACGTTAGCAGTTAATGTGTTAGAAGTGATTGTAACTACATTTTGAGAAATTACATTTGATCCAGTAGGAGTTACAGAAAAACAAACTATTGACCCTTTGGTAGTATCGCTAAAATTATCAAGAGCAACAACATCCATTCTTGCACTACCACCAACAGAATATCCTGTGTTACCATATCCGTTACCAGCAAATCTAACCAATACATCACCACTTAAAGGTTGAGTGGGTGAAGCTGCTGTACCTCTAGCCATACGGCCAATATAACTAGCATATGTGCCGGCACCAGAAGAATCAACAACAATTCTAGAAGGTTGGCCATCATAACCTTGTGCTTGAAACAAATAACCATTTGCGGTTACTGGTTGTGCATTGTAACCATTAGACGCATCAATTCTTATTAATGTTCCATAATTTGTTCCAACAGATGCGGTACTGTTATTTACTGTAAAAGTTCCGTTAACCATTTGTATACCACCGGTTATAGAAACAAATCCATTATAAAAGGTGTTACCATTAAATGTCGATGTGCCATTTGCAGTTAAAGTTCCAATACTTACAACATTACCTGTTGTAGTTAAGTTACCATTGTTGATAGTGTTGCCGTTATTAATTGTTTGTCCATTATTAACAAAATTGCCATTAAAGGTCACTGGACCTGTGGCAATTAAGTTGCCCGTGGTCACCACATTACCGGTGGTAGTCATTGTACCATAAGTTACAATATTACTATTAAAATTTGTGTTAGCACCATTAAATGTTACATTACCTGGAAGAATAATGTTTGCAGTATTTTGAACAGAAGTGTTGGCTTTGGCAAAAGATGCTTGTGTATAAGCAAGTGTTGCTGCAGCCGTATTTTGACTTGTACCATCGGTAAAGAAAATTGGGTGGCCATTAACCATTTTAAGGCCATCAGCAGTAACTTTAAATACTACGTTAGCCGCATCGTGGCCGCCACCAATAAATTTAATTTCTGTATTTGCAGTTGTTGTGCCAATTGTTAAATTTCCTCCTGGACCACCAGGAGCATTAATTGCGCCACCTTGAACATACAAATACCCATCTAACGGATAAATTGCGGTACCTAAATTATTAAATTCTAATCCTGGAACCACTTTCTTATTTGCAAAACCCATATCAATGAAATAGGCAGAATCAGAACCACCAGAACCAACGTTAGCCGTTACAACAATATCCGCAGTACCACCATCATTAGTATTAACAAGATTGGTTTGAATATAAGAATCGCCACTTAAAGAAAATTGTGCAATTGTATTGGGTAAATTTTGTTGATTGACGCCTACATTTAAAATATTATTAGCAAACAGTTGTTGTGCCAAAGTAGTTGCAGTAAACTTACCGGTAACACTTGTGGGAAGATCAACACCTAGAAATAAAGTATTCGAGGTATTAGCTGCAATTGAAGGCAGATTAGCTAATTGTGAAATTTTTATAGTGGACATTCTTTACTTACCCCAATAGGATTATGTTGTTATCTTCTGTTGTTAATGTGTTACCATCTTCTGTTATCAATTGTGGAATATACTGTAGACCAGATGGACCAAATATTCTCACACTTGTTGTATTAAATGTTCTGTTTACCGACAACAAACCGTTATTTACATTGGCGGTCAGATTTGTTGTTAGATATATCTTGCCGTGTGTATAATCGATGGTGCTGACAACTTTACTTGTATTATTATCAACTAATACTGTGTCGCCAGGATATACAATATCCAACAATGGATAAGCAGTATTACTGTAATTACCATTATTAATGTAATTATAAGCACCAGTTAAGGTCGATATATTTATGATGTTATTACCTGAATTTGCGGTCACATAAGCAACATTTGCAAAGGTTAACCAAGTATTCTCTTTGAGAGTTACTGTATTGGCTAAATTGTTTATACCAATAATTTCTGACCTAACCGATGGACCATTAGTTGGAGTAATTTCCAAAATACTATTTGCGGTTCCAGGTATTCCTGTTGTTATAAATGAAGCTAAATTTGCACCAGCCAAATTATTAAACTGTACAATATTATTACTCTTATTGGTAAAATTGGTAGTCATAGTAACAGAACTGGCTGGATAACCAGTATAGTCCTGTAAACTCAAACCAGTTTGTAAAGCTTCAGAGAATATTGAGTTATAAGTTACATTGGCAATTAATTTGTATCGACCAAGAATCTTCATTCCGGTTGGATGTAATAAATTCAATAAAATATCTCGATACTTAGCAATTTCTTTTTCTACTGTAATTTCATAGGTAAAGTTATTATAATTTTCACTTTGTAATACGTCAAAACTACTAGGTTGTCCTGTTGTATTGAGATACTGACCTTGACCAATGGTTAATCCATTCAAGAATGCGACAGTTCCTTTTGCGGTGCCATCACCATAAGTTCGAATACCATTTGAATTATAATAAGAATTGTAAGCAAAATTGGCCATCTTCAAGGCTATATTTTTACCCGCAACCTTCAAAGGTAAACTTGGATTTGGATATCCATTATAATCGTAAATTCTTAAATTCCAAAGCGATTGAGTTGGATCGTTATTAGATTGTAATAATGAAATTGAATTTGCGATAGCCAAATAACTTGCTGTATTTAAAGATGTTCCTTGATATACCACATCTCCTAGTTGAGGCAGTAAAGAGATTGCCGCATTTGAAACAACAATATCTTGTATCTTTAAAGAGAGTGTGGGAGCTGCAATATAATCTTCACCATAGTTTGTTATATTAAATGAAGTTATTGATCCTGCACGGTCGGTTACAGCAGACAATTGAGCTCCAGCACCCAATATTCCCGGTACAACAATCACAGCATTGGCCGCACCAGTATTTGAAGAAACGATATTTGCTGTGGGCAAACCATTGTTGTATCCTAAACCACCCAATGGATAAGTTTGCACTTTATTATTTTGTGAATAAACATATGAAATTGAAGCAATTCCACCATTTGCATAAACATTAGAAATGTTTGCATAGGCACCATAACCACTTCCACCAATGAGAGTAATTGTATCGTTTGCTCTGTAACCATAACCAGGATTAACAATTTGAATTGGTGCTAAAATTCCAAGAGAAGCTAAAGAAGCTTGGCCAACAGAAGTTGGTAATATTGAAGTTGCACTCACTACTGGTGGAGAACTTAATCCTGCACCAGAATTGGTGACTAAAATTGAAGCTATTGGGTATGTTGTGAGTGAAGTAAAGGTAAATGAATTGGCTAAAGAAGTATTTGCATTTGCTGATTGATGCGATGAAAAAAATGAATATTTTGCATTACCAATTGTAGTATATTGAGCCAAAGAGATTGCATCAAAAGGAAGTAAACTAACAATAGCAGTTTTGTTTGGATCAGGATTAACAGAACCAACGATTGCTGTTGCGCCACTTGAATTTGGTATATTGATGACTGTGTTTGGATTGGTTTGATAACCATATCCACCATCTATTACGTTAATACGCTGAATAGCACCGGTGGTGATAGAACCTACTGTTGCAACTGCGCCAATTCCATTATTGGAACTTAAACCGCCATGAACAATTGCAGGATCGCCTACAGCATAATACAATCCTCTGTTATTAGGATCAATTTTAATTTGACTAATTTGCCCTACAACTTTACCAACAATTGGTTGTCCATATTGGTCCAACACATCTTGATTGTTGTTATCGACAACACGAACAAACTCACCAGATTGAAACAATCTTTCAATATTTGAAATAAAAATTTCAGCCTTGGTTCCAGACAAAACAACTGTTTCAATTGTTGCTATAGATTTTGTGCTTTCACCAAATATTCTATAATTTTGTTTGTTCAAAAAGTTCTCAACGCCAATACCAGCTTGGCCTTGATTCTCAAAAATAACTTTTAAACTTTTAGGTACATACCAATTTCCAGCAGAAGCTTTTAAAACAGCATCTTTGGTGTAGAAAATATCAAAATCAGAATTATATAAGATTCGAAATAAAAATTGATAAGAAGCAGGAGTACCTTTTGATTCGTATAGTTGCTTGGCAACTTTAACTGCTTTATCTTGGCTAATTAATGCATCTTGTGGAAAATAAGGTAAAAAATCATTAACAAAATATTGTAGGAATTGTTCTGAAGTTGCATCAATATCATCATAATTTAATAAATTTTTGGTGCCATCAGTAACGCCACCATTTTGTTCCATCCATTCGTAATACGCTTGGAGAAATAGAACAAAATTTGCATAGTCGGGATTATCCCGAATAAATTCAGGAAGCTGAGATTTTATTAACAGCGAAGTATTTTGACCGCTAGTTATCATGAATTTTTAGCAGTTACGTTAACAGTAATTGCAGTTGGATCATAAGGATCAACTGTAATGATTCTACTTAAAGAAGAAGATATAATGGATGTTGTTGGTTTAACGGTAATTGCTAATTGACCTAAAGCATTGTCAACTCCTATTGGAGCAAAAGAATTCAAAGTTACAATACCATTAACATAATCTACTGTTCCAACATTATTATTAAATATAGTTTTTACATTGTTAGTTGTATAATAATAGGATCTCAATGTGCCATATTGACCTTGTGTTGTGGCAATCGCTGACGCCAATTGTCCTGTGGTGTCATTTGGATCTGGAGTAATTGTAACAATTGCACTGGTGTAATTATTTCCTGAAGCAGTAATATCAATTTGACGAAGTGTGCCATTGTTATTGACCACTGCAACTGCTGTGGCACCAGAACCGTCACCAGAGATTGTGACCGTTGGTGGATATTGATAACCAAAACCAGCATTAATAAGAGTGATCGATTCAATTCCACCCACATTTTGAGGAACTTCTTCAATATAAAGTCCGTCAATAATATTTGCTTTATTTAATGGATCTTGATATTGAAATGTAGGAGAACTTGAAATACCACTCAAATAAGTTCCTTTTTGAATTGATGTGCCATAATAAAAATTATAGCTTTGAGTTGTCGATAAAGTTGGATAAAACTTCTTTTGCAATTGAATCGACACTTCATTTGTAATGATAGATGCATCCGCATTTTGAATTGTTGTTGTTAATGTTGGTGCAGAAAATGTTGAATTAAAAGTATTTAATGTTGATGATGCAAAATTATTAATTGCTGTTGTTACCAACTGTTGAATTTGACCTGCAGTATAAGTTGTTTTCTTTGGATCGTATAAAACATTAACATTGAGTTTAACGTAAGTATAATCAGGTTCAATAATTGTAGGTTCAACAGTCAATACTGAAATTGGTTTTATAACTTCATCAATTAATCTTTGTTTTTGAGTTTCAGTAAATGTGTATCCACCAGAAGGTTTTAAACAAATAAAAACTTGACCGTAAACTGGAGGAGTATTTTCTTGGCCGCCCCAAACACTAACCGCATCAAAAGAATAACCTAATCGATTTTGTTGAACAACGGTGATATAATCTTCTTTAGTAACTGCACGACCTTGTGCAGAATAACTTTTTGGTGCTTGAAATTTAATAGAATCAATTGATTCTTTGTCGCCACCATTATTTGCTGCAAATACAGGATAAATTGTATTGTTTGAATAACCAGATATTGGTTGCATCAATACAAAATTGTTTGCACCAGCAGAAGAAGTTCCGTTGGTAACAACATAAGATACTGTAATTACGGCGCCATCAGGTAATTGTTTTCCTAATATTCCGTCACCGAAGTATATTTCGTATTGACCAGTTAAACTTTCCTGTAAGAAGTAAACAAGAGAATTTGAATCTAATGTTAAGAAATCAGTTGCCGGACTATAAACATCATATTCTGAACTAGAAGAAGTTTGTTGAACAACAACTTGTAAACTAGTGGTATCAACATTCGTTTCTGGTATTGTAAAAAGATAGTTTGGATTTGAAATACTATCAACAGTAAAGGTCATTGTTGAAGATAACCCTTGTTTAATTTCTACATTTTGAAAAAATGCAGTACCGCCTACAACATTGACTGTTGTTGAATCGGTAGTAACAAAATTATAGTTTACACCATCAATGGCTTCGGATAAAAATTTTGTGTATGCAGGTAAAGTTAATGACGGAGCATTTACTTGATTAACTTTTAAATTAATTACTGCTGATGGGGCAATTGAAGATTTTGGTGTATAATCCAAAAGTTTGGCATGAGAAACTACAGAACTTCTTTTAATGGCAGAATCCAAAAACATCTCGTTTGCCACCATATTGAGATAAAAGGCATTATATTGTGTATTAAATGCTAAAATATCTAACAAAGTGGAAAGTGCAGAACCTTCGTAATTGTAGTCTTTTAGGGTGTCTTGTGACTGCAAAAACTTCTTTAAATTGGTTTTAATATTATTAAAATCCAAATCCGTAATTTGAATATTAGAATTAGCTCCTGCCATTTTATCTATTTCTCTCTAATATGAGTGATACTGTTGTTGGTAATGTTGAATTTTGTATATAAAAACTTAAAGTAACATTGTATGCGTTTTGATCTGGTGCTGCGCTTACAACAACTTGATTTATTGATGCTCTTGGTTCATAATTGTTTATAATATTAGTTATCTCTGTTTCAATACTAGATGCGGCTAAAGGCGAAAAGTTTTCAAACAATAAAGCATCTAAATTTGAACCAATATCCGGATTAAAAGGCTTTTCGTAGTGTTTTGTCAATAATAAATTTCTAATTGATCTTATTACTGCTTTGTCATCAAAACTCAAAGCAACATCATTTACCACAGGTCTACGGGTAAATGTGAAATCGATATCAGAGTATATATTGGTTAATTTTGCCATCTTTTATTTATTACAGTTCTAGGAGTAAAATCGCTTACCGAACTCCTGGATTTGCGAGGAGAATTTTTGGGGCCGGAACGCAAATTTTCGAATTTTCCTTATTGTGGTTTACCTGTTGTACCGGATCCAGGTTGTACACCAGAGTGAACGTGATTATCTAGACTAATACCACCACCAACAACATCACCCGTAGCAGTTACAGAACCAATAATATTAATATTACCAACAGTTGTAATATCTCCGCCTGAACCTTGTGTACCGGCAGATATACCACCACCGACATATTCGTGACCTGTGATATTCATATTGCCTGTTTGGTATACATCTCCAGTTAAGTCGAATTGAGATGCCTTGGCAATAAACTTACCGCCAACTTGCATATTAACATCTCCGGCAACATTCCAGTTTACACTTCCGTCAACTTTTTGTGTGGCATCGCCTTTAACATATATTCCAGCATTTCCATCGACTGTAATATTACATTGACCTTTGACATGAATATTATTATCTTTGATGAAAATTTCGTAATTGGTGCCTTGCACTTTGGTAACTTTACTGCCATCTGGAGCAATCTCAAAAAAAGTATTTGTTTTATGATTTAAATGTATTCTTTCCGAACCTGGAGTATCATCTAATTCTAAAATATGACCTGCCATAGTTTCTGTTACATTATTATAAGGCGGTTGTGTATTGTATTGTGATTTTGGTTCACTCCAAGAACCACCAGAAGCAGTTGGAACGCCTGTATCCAAATTGTTATTGTGTTGACCAATTGCCGTCTGATCTATCTTCTCATTGCGATATAAACGACTTGTTGTGGGTTCTCCTACGGGATAATGATCGCCTTCTGAAAACCCACCACTCGTTGGTCCGTTTTGTGGTATACCAGGAAATATGGCCAACATTACTGGTGATTGTGCAGAAGAACCGTCTGAGAAGAAACCAAAAACATAATCACCTTTAATCGGCGTAGAAGATACCCATCCAGAATTTGGAGAATAACCTGGTAATGCCCATGATAAGTCCCCTGTTGGTATTTCTTGTGTATTATCTGAGTGATGGCCAAATATTCTAACTTGACATCTTCCAAGATTTAATGGATCTTCACGGGATTCTACAACTCCCATCCACCAATTAAAGCCATCTTTTCCTAAAAAATTTTCCATTAGTCAGTCACACTCGTTTTAAAGTCGGAGTTATTAACACTTTCGTACTGAG
>Ga0007819_1000197_pt1 | contig 20132 bp, 22 predicted proteins | sample CryBogCBE07Jul09_FD_71203 | JGI IMG/M metagenome (GOLD analysis project Ga0007819, IMG submission 71203) | Freshwater microbial communities from Crystal Bog, Wisconsin, USA - CBE07Jul09 | ecosystem: Environmental > Aquatic > Freshwater > Lake | place: Crystal Bog, Wisconsin, USA | collected... | reverse complement strand
TATACACAGTAGACATTCGTCTTATACACAGTAGACATTCGTCTTATACACAGTAGACATTCGTCTTATACACAGTAGACATTCGTCTTATACACAGTAGACATTCGTCTTATACACGGGCTACTGCCACGCGAAAACGGGCATTGTCATTACCGAGGTCCACCGCATTGTTTTCAATCACCACATAGGCCGTGTAGTCAAAGGCATCATGCCGTTCGATTTTGGAATCGATAAGGTGCTCATCGAAGTCGATGGTGCACAGCATTTTCAACAAGTGTCAAACTGGAATAGTCCTGAAAGTGTGCAAGTCAAAGACGTGCAGAAAATAAAGAAGTGTATCGAAGAAGGCTATTCCGTTATCCATATCTATCAAGTGGATGTCTGGGAGGATGCCTATGATTGGAGAGCGGTAATACAGAAAGAGATTGAAATGATCACTGAGCCTTGTTGCATCTTTGTAGCGAGCAAGGAGGTGTATTCGATGCATGTGTTAGGGCTGGAGGGGGTGGCGTACAAAATAGTTCGTGTATAATATTTAAAAGTTTAAAAATATCACATATTCTCAAAATAGTAAATGTTAGGGGTTAAATCATAAAGATAGTCAGGAGGGGGGTCATGCCCTATTTTTATCTAATGTGCGCACGAGTGAGCAGTTTATCAAAAATGGGTGATTACAAACGTGCGGGGAAGCCCACCAAATTAGCTCCAAGTCCGAATCCTGCGCCTTGGCGGGCTGTAACTCCCACGCTCGGGCTCACAGCATCCAAAATAGCAAACACGACAGCGGCCAAGACGGCCAGGGTAGCGACCTCATCCAACGGGAGAGCGCGCTTGGGGATAAAGATAGCGGCGGCAGCGATCACGAGACCTTCAATCAAATACTTAATAACGCGGTTAACAATTTCAGCGAATCCGTAGCCCATCATTTTCTATATTTCATCCTTAGAAAAAAACTCGCATCCTAAAATGATTGTATCAAGAAATGTACATACATCTTATTAATCTATATTCAAGAGTCTAAAGCGTCATAGCTCAACATTCTTAGTTATCATGAGCCAAAAAGAGTCTGCCGTATTGGAGGATTTTCTAGATGAAGACACTGAGATTCCTGGCCAGCGTTATGTGCTACTAAGCTTTCTCAGTCCGGAGAAAGTTCTTGATAAAAAGGATCTGTTTTTCTTTCAAAAGTTCTTGCAGGCCTATGAAGTGGAATGGAAAGTAAAGAATTTGGAGAAATACTTGGTTGATGTTGTAAAGCATATTAATGATGAGTTGGATGATCGTGTGCGCGAACTAGAAAAGAATGATCAATTTGATTCTGCTACAATTTGCCGTAAAAACCGATTGAGTATCGATGGCGTAATGTCTACATATGCATCATTTATCCAAAAGAACAAGAGTGATCTTAATAAGACAAAGATTGTAGACGCATATGATGAATTTATGTATTCAAATAAGAGTAAATTGGAGGAGGAATTCTATGCTCTAAATGAGTTTCGTACCTCGATGCGTGGAGTGAAAGTTCGCGGAGTATATAATAATACAAAGGAGGCTGAACTAAAGGCAAAGAAGCTTCAACAAAAGGACAAGTATCATAATATTTTTATGGGTGAAGTTGGAAAGTGGACTCCGTGGGATCCTTCTCCGCATGAAGTGCAAGATCAGGATTACAATAATGATCAGCTCAATACCTTGATGAAGAAATACAAGGAGAATGAAGATTCACGTGAGAAGTTCTTTGAAGAACGCACGCAAGCTTCTAAGCAGGTATTTGGTGCAAAGACAAACGCAGCGGACAGTACTGATCAATTTAGCAGTATGTTTAATGGCCAGGGTGATTTGGCTCATCAGCGAAAGGTTGAAAATGCTGTGGTGCAACCTGTGAATAGCGCAGTAGATCCCGCTAAAGATCCCGCTAAAGATCCCGCTAAAGATGTCGCAGATGAGTCTAAATCTGAGCAGTAAATCGTGTACGATTTATTTAGTAGTGTAGGGGTATGTAAAATAAAATTATCATAATCTTTACTAATAGCGCATATTGCATTGATTAGTAAAGATTACACCATTTATCAGGCGTAAATGTCCAAAGGTGTGAAATATATGAAAGTATTTATAAGTGTAATTATGAATAATATCCCGTGCTAGGTACAGGTCCACCTACATAGTTAGAAATGCATGATTTGGTGAGACCATCGCAGAATGTTCCCTCGGGGCACGATTTGCCACTTGCATCCACATTGCATAGATAGCTTGTGTTTTTATCGGGAGCATAATCGGATTGCGCGGCAACTGCGGGTACATTTTGTATCTGCATATCTTGAAATCCTGAAATAACATAATGCGGCTCCATTTTATCAATGTAGCGGACTAGCATTGGCAGTAACACAACCGCTGCAACAAGTAAAACAAGCATTGCTCCAATTCCCATTGCTTTCGGATGAACCATTTTTTCTAGCAAATGGTTAGGTTTTATTACAACGTAAATGAATTAATATCGTGTGGAAGGTATCATATGTAAATCTGACAGTTCAGGAAGTGCAACAGGTTGATCTGATTTACAGTATCCATTGATACACCGTACGCGTTCGCCAACACATGAAGGTAAATCTACTCCACATCGCCCAATATCTACAAATGCATCGGTTGATTTTACTTTTTCTATTAAAAATACAATCATTACAACTAAAATAATAATAAACACAGTACCTGCTAGATGTCTTAGTTTCATATCCATTCTACTAATATCTCTTATTCACATTGATGGCGGGACCTCGAAGTCTCATACTGGCCTGTGGATCAAAATTGGGATTATCATCTTCTGCTGCTGCACCACGTGCTAATAATTCAGACTGTCGCCATAACTCGGGTGCACCCATTTTAAATTCTCCGTGAACTTCAGCTTTATACCAAAAAATAGTATCCTCTAATTTATTACTCTGTGTATTATTATTAATAACGAGACATTCATAATTCTGCGTGCATTGATTCATCATTTGACAGAAGAATTCAAAGGAGGGAAAGGCCGATCCATAATTTTCAAAAAGGCGCTTACGATTATTCATATAGGGCTCTCTCAGAATAAAGACATAATCTACATTTGTACGAAGAGCAGGCTGAATACCGAGGGGAAACTGCATAGTAATAATAAAAAACACCTTGAGCCAGCGACCGTTCATAAACAGATATCTAATATTTTTATCATGAGTCCATGAATCATCATACATACAGTCATCTAGAATTAAGAATGCACGCGGATCAATGTTTGATTTAATACCCTTTTCCAAATCTTGTTGGATCTTTTGCATAACCAATTTTTGACGCTTTACAAAGTTTGCCAAAATAACAGGATTATACTCTCCATGAATAAACATAGATGGGACCATCTTTTTAAAGAAACCGTTTGACTCTTCTGTTCCTGAGATAACACATCCCATCGGCAGATCTTGATGATGGTACAATAAATCTCGTACAAGGGTTGATTTACCAGTACGTCGTCGACCAATAAATACTGCAACAGCGTCCTGTGGAATAGATTTCATAACAAACTTCCGGAGATTAACATTGACACCGCCTTGTGCAGCCATTATATTTCTAGTACAATCTATATTTTTCTAGTGCGCCACATAAACACATACATTAGTCTTTTAAAGAAAGAGAATGAGATCTGTTCTTAAAACACTTCAAACAGATCCATGTCGTACACATGATATTTCTACAAATGATTATGAAGCATTTTCAAATTATACACACTTGCAACGGTATAATCCAGCATTAGACATGTTTACGATTCCTGATTCTGTATTATCACATAAAAATTTAGAGCTTCCTTCAAATTATCAGATTGATTCATGGATCTCTCAGGATAAACCTAAATTTTGGAAAGCAACTCGTCGTAGTATTGCAAATCCATTAGAATCAGAGCCATGTGAAGTATTTACTAAAATCATTCACTTACTTAATCCGATTGATATGATAAAAGAGAAGTATGTATGCCCAGAACATCCTTTACTTCCTCAAAGTGAAAAAACCTGGAAGAGTACTCTACTTAAATTACATAGTCACAACAATCAGGCATATGTAGATACTACTGCCAATTTTGTACTGAGTCGATTTAGAGAGTTAGATTTAACACCCCACTGTGTACTGTATTACGGATCATTTACAGGAATTAGTAAATCATATCAGTATAATATTACAAATGAATATGATACATATAGGCAATGTAGATGGTTTTGGAAAGGTATGGAATCACATAGTGCAAAGATTGTATTACAACATGATATAAATGCAGAAGATATACCTAATTATGATGAGCTATATAAGGAAATTACAACATGCCCATTTGATGCAGATGAAGAATTGGAAGAAATCCTTGAAGATACGCTAGATAATATTGATGCTCGATCTGTAACATCTGCTACATCTGCTACATCAGTTTCATTTGATAATATTGAGGAAGAAACTGAAAATTCAAAGAATATATTTGAAATTAATAAGAATATTACAAATACATCACTTAAGCATTCTATATCATCTAAAAAATGCAATAAGTCAGACAGTGGATCGTACACAGGGTCAGACAGTGGATCGTACACAGGGTCAGACAGTGGATCGTACACAGGGTCAGACAGTGGATCATATACAGGGTCAGACAGTGGATCAGATGAGTCAGTTCATCTTGATATGGATATTTGTCTTGAAATACCGAATATGCCTATTATAATAATTCAACAAGAAGCACAGGAGGGCATAATGGATTCACTCTTGGATAATGATGAAATTGATGGACATGAACGTGGTTCTCAGGGATGGGAAACACGATGGGTGGCATGGTTATTTCAAGTTATTGCAGCCTTGACATTCTTACAAGGGACAATTTGTTTTACACACAATGATCTTCATTCTAATAATATTCTATGGAGAGCAACTGATAAGAAATATTTATATTATAAAATTAAAGATGGAACGGTTTGGAGAATTCCTACCTTTGGAAAGATTTTTAGTATTATTGATTTTGGACGTTCGATTTTTCGACTAGGAAAACACCTTTGGGTGTCAGATGATCATTGGCCTGATCAAGATGCAAGTGATCAATATAATTTTGGACCATTTTTTGATCATAATAAGCCTAAAAACCTTCCCAATCCTTCATTCGATTTATGCCGTTTGGCAGTTAGTTTAATTGATGGATTATTTGATGACCCGCCTCCAAAGAAGAAGGGAAAGAATATTCCAATTATGAGTGAAGAGGGTTCATGGAAAGTATATGAAACAAAATCACCTCTGTACAATTTACTATGGAGCTGGACAGTGGATGATGCAGGACGCACTATCTATGAAGATAAAGAGGGTGATGAGAAGTATGATGGGTTTGAACTCTATATTCGTATTGCACATGATATACATAATGCAGTGCCGCGTGAACAATTGCATCGCCCCGTCTTTCAACAATTTATTTGGAAGAATATCATATCAGATCAGGAGAAAGTGTATTCACTTGGTATATAATATACATAATATATAATACACATAATACACATAATACAACTATAAATAATATAATACAGTTATTATATTATATTATTTAATTACACTGTCTAGAATTCTACAATTAATTTGATACACCATTTCCATTTGGCAAAGGTGCGCACGGGCATCCATTGTCTACAAGTGTTACACCGCCTGTTCCTTTTCTGTAATAAACCATATTGCCATCTTTAACTGTATTAATAATGGATTGATCATAAATACCAAGAGCAGGTCCATATCCAGTGTTCGGCTGTGTGTAATTCTGAATTCGATTAATAAACGAACCAGATTCTGCTTTTGCTTGGCGACGCTGTGTCAATAATGAGCTATCATATATCGTTGTAGACATTTCTATATCCTAGTAATAATTTTATTAGTTTATCTTCCTGCCAAACGAGGAGGACCCACTTGTAAGTCAAAGTCATTTTGAAGATCTGTGCTTAAATGACTAGGGAAATCAATTGCAGGAAAGATATCAGGCACCAGCACACCTGTAAATGCAATCACAATAGAACCACTGATAAAATCTTGTAGAAATTGAATATTTTTATATTCTTTATCCTTATATTTTGCTCCAATAAAACTTAGAACAATAAATATAATTCCACCTATAAACATCCATGGGAACCAAACGGGCATCATTATTGAACACGTGCGAGAAAAACACAGTATTGTTCTCCGCACTATTTATCGAACTCACAATTCCTCGTAATCATCCGTGCTAATTTGTTCAGGTTCACCCGTACTATCTTTAGGAGATTCATCTAGATTAATGAAATCAACGTCTGAAGAGAGTGATATTCCAACCTCGTCTAATATTTCAAGAACGGGATCTTCATTGTCATTCTCATCATTATCTTCTTGATGAATCATATCTGATTTATCTGGATCCTCAGAATCAAACATTGCATTAAATTCTCCAAAGCGAACCGTAGGCTTATCTTCAATAATAATTGTAGGGGCTGCTTCATTTTGTGGATTATCAAGTGAAATCATAGGAGGGGTAGAAGCAGTTGCAGTAGAAGCAGTCGCAGTAGAAACAGGTGTAAGAGCAGCATCAACTGCAGAAGTAATGGGCGCGGTTTCATCTGAATGTAGAGTTTCACCAACTGTTTCCGTTAATGGATGTGGTTCAATATCATGTGATTTAGTAATACTTATTTCTGCCGGACCTTTTTTATCTACTTCATCATCACTATCATCATCTGCATTTGCATCAGCAGTACTATTTGAAGATTCAGTTGTATCAGCAGAATCATTATTTACAAAGCTTTTTAAGATAGATTTAACAGGTACGAGATTGCGAATAGCAAGAAGAATTCCCTCGTTTAGTATTGTTTCAATTGTACGATAATTCTGCTGCTTTTCAATTCCTGAAATTCCATCTCTAAATAAATAGGTTGAGCTCCACAGTAGCTTTGATGTTTCGCATAGTACTTTAAATAGGAAGTGTTCAACCTTAGGAACTGTAATCTCTACTTTTTTATTATTAGCCGATAGGCGAATTGCAGTAAGCACTTTTGTATGTGCAATAAATACAGCAGTAAGCAAATCTTCTAAATAATCACATCCACAATTTGTATAAATCATATGAATTTCGTTATTAACTTTCTCCATATTCCAATCATGAATCTCATTTAAATAATTTTGTAGCTGCCACAGAACCCGTTTGGGTTCATTTACCATGACCTTTTTACTTTTTTCAAGTAATTCTATAAAGAATTGAAAAAAAGCAGGTACGAGATATACACATAATTGCTTGGTATACTCAGTTCTTGCATCGGAATAGACGGAAAGAATTGAATCAGAGCTTCTATTCATTCTTCTTCATTCTGTGGTGTTGACGAGAGCTTATATAACGCACTCCCTATAAATGCCCATAAAGATCCCGATAATTCGATACAGTTGCCGTAGTCTTTTAGAATTGATTCATTTGATAAAAGAGATAGTGTTAACGTATCTGGGTTAAATCCTGCATTTATGTATTGTATAAGATTATCAGGAGATAGCTTTTGAATTTCTGCATTTTCAAATGAACGATGTTCAATTGTAGTTTTCCACATATCAGGATAATGCAATTGTAAGAATGCACACTGGATCGCACGACGATAAGAATATTCATTTTTCTTCAAATAGGCTTTGATTTCTGAAATATTTAGATCATGATAGGTTTGAAAGAGAAACTCTTCAAGATGCGTCCATTCAGGTTGATAGATCTTTTTAATGACACAACGTGATCGAATTGGTTCCTGTAGACGGCCTGCATCGCGACACTCTAAAATAAAAAGTACATCCGATGCATGTGTCTCCAATATTCTTCGTAGGAATGCTTGTGCTTCTGGCGTTAAATCATCCGCTCCTTCTAACCATAGAATTGCAGGTTCAGTCCGTCGTGCCCATACATGAAGTTTTTGACGACCATCACGCAGTGTTCTATCTTTTCGACAAGGGCATACAAACAATTGCTTATTTACCTTTTCAGCATACTTTTGAATCCAATAGCTTTTTCCACAGCCAGGAGGGCCTGTTAATATCATTGGAGTAGTATCCATGTTACTTTTCCAATCATATGATTTGTTTAGACCACTATATGTTTTACACTAATACACTTAGAATATGCACTCTTTCTGATCATTTTATGATCCATACTGAGAATATAGAGTAGTAACCACATCAGTAACTATATCAGTAACTGCGTCAGTAACTGCGTCAGTAACTGCGTCAGTAACTGCGTGAGTAACTGCGTGAGTAACTACGTGAGTAATTGTGTCTCTGATCATTTGATGATCCATACTGAGAATATAGAGTATGTCCTGCTACTGCAGTAAGACCGCCAAGAATAAATCCAAATACAAACTGATAACGTACAACAAAACTATGGGTATGACTTAGCCATGTTTTCTTTACTTCAGTAACTGCGTCAGTAACTGCGTCAGTAACTAGATCAGTAACTGCTTTAGTGGCTACGTCAGTAACTGCTTTAGTGGCTGCTGAAGTGGACGCGTCAGTAACTACGTCAGTAACTGCGTCAGTAACTGCGTCAGTAGCCGCATCAGTAGCCGCATCAGTAACTGCATCAGTAACTGCGTCAGTAACTTTGAGATTTACTTGTACAACATCCTTCTGTTTTTGCTTCATTTTATTAGTTAATTATAAGTTAATCATCTTTAGACTATTATTTTCATTAATTATTTGTGACCAGATAGATATTGACGATATTCATTTACTGCTGCCTCATCCAACATTGCATTTTTACGCAAGCTCTGATGCAACGGATTGTTATCCACTGCTGCAACCGATTCATATGTATTACGCTCACGACTCACATCTAACTTCAACGGCACGCGATACTCCATGCGTCCCAAATCACCTACACCAGGTGTAATATCCATAGAGCGGTTAATGGCAAGTGGGCGATCATTAATAACATCTGTATCAAGTTTCTTTGACCATTGTTTTCCAGGATCTCCATTAAATGTTGCAGTGGAACCCGATCCAGCAATTGGCTTGCGACCGCGTGCAATCTGTTCCTTATTAGGATTCGACCGCATATTATACGCAAATGTTGGATCCATTGCATCACTCCATGCTCCATTACCACCAGGACCTGTCCATGATAGTCCACTTGAAAGTTGAGACTTCTGTGTATTCTTTGCAATATCATCAGGGTCATATACCTTCAATCGATTTGTGGCAGAGGCACCATCGCCACCAGCAATACCAGGACGATCCAAATAGATGGTGGATTCGCGAACGGTTGTCCTTGCAATATCTTTTGGATCCCATACTGTAATAGCAGGAGCGCGATCACCAAAACTAATAGGTGTACCCGTCATTCGAATGTTCCCCGTTGTTTCACCGCGACGCGTAGGACGCGCATCATCCGTGTAGTGCGTGGTAACTAATTGATTATCGGCAGGAGCTGTATTTAGCGCCATTACACGTTCACTTGTTTCATTTCGTTCATTGGGGCGAATCTCAATAGACGACTTTCCATAATCAGCCTCATTTCCGCCCAAATCCTTTGTATAATAGCTTGACATATCTGCATTACGATATCCTGCGCCGCCATATTGCTGTGACATCGGCATACGATAGGAGCCCGTGACATATCCTTCGCTAAAATCCTGTGAAGCCGCAATACCACTGTATTCCACGGATGTTTCAGGGCGAACTGTGTGCGGTAACACTTGTGTAGAGCGAACGGTTTCCTTAATAAGATCACCTGTTGTAACAAAGAAGCGCTCTCCAGATTCATCAATATAGAATGAGTCAGGCTTGTACTTGCGAACTTCACCTACATCGCTAACATCCGCGTTGGTACCAATAAAATGCTGTCCAGGAACCATCGGCTGATCATATGTTTCTTTGGGATTTGATAGAACACGTAGGTCATTCGTATCTTTAGGACGCATAATTTCATTAATTTCAAGTTGTTGAAATCCACCTTTGCCTGTAAAGCCAAACTTTTCACCGATTCCTGCACCAACTTTTGTGGGTTCAAAAGGCCGCTCACCATTGCGTACAACGGGCGCCTGGGAGGAAATACGCGATTGAAAGAAATCAGTATTGTCTTCCATGCCAAAAGGATTACCATAGGGAGCCTGTGATGCCTTAAACATATTTTCAACTTCGCGTTTCTTGATTTGTGTAGAGCCATTGCCTCCATACATATCAAGTACGCTAGTGTTGGCCTGTGGGGCCATGTTTTGTTTGATGCGCCCTCCAAAAAAGGGCTGCATATTGTTATGTTTAAATTCATTAGATGGAATTCGTTGTCCAGATAGGGGACTTACCACATAATCACTGTCCATGTAATTAGCATATTCTTCCGTATTATCGGAACGATATTCCATCATAGGAATGTTAGAATCGATGGCGGAAGGCGCGGGTTTAGTACCGGGAGTTGCACGAGGCGCATAAGGTGGTTTATTGGATGCATATCCAAAAGCAGTACCGTAAGGACCACTACTTGGTTCAGATGGATAGGTTTGGCCATTTGGTGTTTGATACATCATATCAAGTTCAGGTCCAAATCCCGTTGCAGCAGCACCTTTTGGAGCAAGTGTTAAAGGATCTGTATTTGGTCCTCTTGCGGCGGGCATAAAACCTTCGTTTGAATACATGGGTTGCTGTAATAGCGGATATTCACGATCAGCAGGTGGAAGTGTTCTAGAAGATTTATTAGGAATTGATGATGTAAATTGTTCAGAATTTGCCTTTTTCTGACTCGCTTTTGATACAATATATCCCAATCCTAAAAGACCAGACAAGGCTGCTAGTTCCATACTACAGATTTCAACCTTTAATTTTTAGTAAAAGATACCTTATAACAATGATTTAAACTACAAGGTATATTTAGAATTATAATGTCTATTCATATTGAACTCAATGATATACAGACGTGTATTTTATATGATAATACAGTACTAACTACTCTTACAAATTATGGGTATATACTTTACACACTTAATATGCTTAAAAGTCTACAGCCATTTGGTCTAGATAAGAGAGTTCTTATTATATGTATTGATGAACAATGTGCAAGTATATTTAAAAAAAAGGGATACTGTGTTATTTCAATTGATAATAATAAACTTGGACGATTTTGCCCATGGAATTCGAAGGGATATGATAAGATCTGTTACTTAAAACTGGAACTGATTCACTGTATTCTTTCACTTAAAATGAATGTACTATTATTGGACGGTGATATTGTATTTCGAAAAAACCCAATCGATGATATATCACTATGGCAATTAAACTATTATTATGATGTATGGATTCAAAATGATTCACAGAATAACAATGATATAACAAATATGTGTACTGGGTATATGTTTATTAAATCAAGTGACAGCATGTGTGCATTATATGACTGTGTATCTGAAAATGGGAGACAGAAATACATCGAGTGTGCATTTGATAATAATGATCAGTCATATTTTAATAAGTATGTAAAACCATTTTGTAAAATGAACGCTCTTCCTTTAGAAAAGTATCCCAATGGAAAAATGTTCTATGCACAAAAAGACAGTATAATAAACACTGCAATATTAGTTCATTTTAATTGGGTACATGGTCATATTAAAATGGCAAAAATGAAGGAGCATCGTATGTGGTTATTAACTCCTGAAGAAGAAGATGCCGCCGTTGCATAATCTTGTGCACCCGTGTGTATTATGATTTATTAGGCATAATATGATCCTCGCATGTGTTTTTCATGGCCTAATTCTGCAACGGATGGATCATGCATAGGAGCATGGCATGTTTTTACTTGGTGTGTATTGTATTTTTCCTTATCTAGATCACGTGATGGGATAAAAAAATCAAACGGTGTCTCAAATGTTTCTTGAGGATTGTGAAACAGTGGTTGCCATCGATTCCATCCTGTTGTTCGAAGTGTGCATGGCGGATCTACCAATCTAGCAAATGTTTGAGGCATGTTTTCATCTTTTGCATGTGACAGTGGAATATTATTTATAGTATTATTATTGGGATTATATTGAACAGCATCACATCGAATTTTAGTTCCAAGCCGATCAATTCCTTTTAATTCAGACTCTATGTCCGTTTTCCATTCACCCTCTACCCAAGAATTGCCACTGTATTGAATACGTGTAGTTGCATTTACTGGAAATGTTGTCGGACAGTTTTTTGCAGGAGGATTTAAATAATAACGTGAGGCATAGGATGTAATTCTCATATCATCCACTTGATGAAATGGATCATTTCTAGGATGAGTAAGAGCCTGCTGTGTTGTATAACAGTTCATTCTTCTTACTAACACATTTTAATATTTCTCAGGTTTCATACATACTTCATTTATAATAGGAGAGGGGGCAACTACAGATGGATATGCAATCATCTGATAAGCGGGCAAGTGTTCTTTTTGCACATTGATTGCAACAGTGCCTTTCATATTCTTTCGGACAATTTCTTTTTGGGCCTTTTGGGGTGCTTGATACTGTCTCCATGGGGCGAATGAGATAGGAATTGTAATCCCTCGTAGGTCTGATTCCATATCAACTAGGTTACCTTTAATTGGGCTTACTTCGTTTCCACCTACAATCCCTAAAATGTGTCTTTTTGGAGTAGGGTTTGCATATTGTGATCGTAGTGAATCATAATGTTGAGGAACTTCTTCTTTCTCCCAATGCGACTGTAAAATTGGCTCATATGCCTCTGTAATATTGCTTAAATAGATAGCCATTCTATCCTAGTCATATATAATTACATTATTTATAATACTTTGCACTGTATTGTAATCCGGGACATTTTGAGTCATAAGATATTATATTATTCAATGATATATATACCATGTAAAAATATACTAATTTATTTTGAGCGATAGCAGAATAGCGATTTAATAGTAGCTTCATTCAATCCAGTGGAAGCCATTACTGCCTCTTTTTGCTGTACTTTTGTTTGTTTGTATGTTTCTCTATTTCTGCGTTTCTGCGCATTGGCAATTAATTCATGGATGCTTTTCTTTCCTCTGAAACGAAGATTTTGTTCTGAGAGTCCTGCATTTTTAGCAGCTTGAATAACTGCCTGTTTTTTAGCATCCTTCTCTTGTTTGGCAGTAAGTCTTCCACGACGCTTCGCAGCCTGTGCAATAATCTCATTAATTGTCATCTTTGATGTAATGCGTCCAGCATTCTCCGCAGTATATCCGTGCTCAGCCAACGAATTTAGGATTAGCTTCTTATGGGCATTTTTATTTTGTGTTACACGCCCTTTATCTTTACGCTTAGTAGCCTGTGCGATTACTTCATTAATTGTCATTTTTGAAGTAATACGTCCAAGATTTGCATCAACAAATCCTTGCGCGTATGCCTGTTGTTTTAGTCCTTTTAGGACATTGGATGCAGACGGGCCCTTTACTGCCTTTTCATTTTTCCGTTTCAGTGTATTGAGCTTCTTTTGAGCAGAATTAATAATGTTTTTAACCGATTTTGTGCCAACATATCGAACTACATCATGGGGGATACCTGCTGCATTCGCGGCTGCATAGACTGCCAATCGATGTTCTGCTTTTTCCCTATCCACCTTTTCTTTTGCTGCTTTTTTAATAGCTGCATTGGCAGTCTTTTCAAGCTTTTTCTTATCATCTTCTAGCTTTTTAGCAGCAGCTTCTAGTTTTTTAGCATTACGCTCTTGTTTCTCTCGTAATTTTCGCTCTTTTTCAGCGAGTTTTGCCTGTACATTTAATCCGGAATTAGATTTTGGTGAACTCATTCTCTATTTACTTCAAAGAAAGCTTTTCATTGTATAATGGATGACTTTGGATATTTAGCAGTTTACATCGCGTAGATAGGAACGCGAAGGAATGCCGCCATTGATCCATCCAGGTGCAGCCACTTCAGGTATAAGATTCTTAGGATTTTGAACATTGTTTTTAAGAATAGGAATCATAGGAGTATATTGTTGAGGAAAGAATTGCTCCGTAACTGTGCCACATTCTTTGCCCATACGAATTTGTTCAGAGTGCAATAGCAAACTCTCTACATCGCGAGATGGATTTCCACCCGCCATATAGGGTACACTCAGAAATGGACGCGCTTGAGGCCGTGTTTGGCAACGATTATTTTTAAAGGTGATTTGATTACGAAGGATAGAGTCGGCATCAATGGATGCGTTATTGTAACCATATCCTTCACGGGGATAAATAAGTAATTGATTTACAGCTACTGGATTAACGCCGGTAGCTTTAGGGACTAAATTAGTTGTCATATAACGACCAGGACCAACAGATTGTGAATAAAATGATTGAATGCCGCAGAGGTCGTCTCTTGAATGAGTTAATCTATTAATCTCCATTATCTCTGAACTAATAAGGTATAAAAAATATTATAAAATATCATTTATAGGGTATAAATGATATTTTAAAATATCATTTATAGGGTATAAAAAATATTATAAAATATCATTTATAGGGTATAAAATCGAACATGTAATTTACATTTAACCGAAATAATATTTGTTTGCATGAATATAATCAACCATATCTGTCTTGCCCATGGATCGATTGCAATTCATACATATGGGGCGTTTGTTTTCAGGAGAATCATTGCCTCCATTTGCTTTTGAAATAACATGACCCACTTCAAATTGATTTATAGTAATTGATGTAAGTTTACAGCATAAACATTTATGTTTTAGTATATCTTCTCCAATGTATTTGTGCCAAATCGCCATACGAGGTCCTTTACCAGTTGTATTTGGTTCACGTTTCTTGATATTGTTTAATGGTATAATGGATGCATTAGACGCTACAGTAGAAGTAGAAGTAGAAGCTGCAGTAGAAGCAACTGCTGCAGTAGAAGAAGCTGCAGTAGAAGCAGCAACTGCTTTTATTTTCTTTGAAGGAAGTGTACGATGAATATCATACATGATTTCTACAAATTTCTTATAGTTTGGGCAATTTCTATCAAATGATACTTTTGTAGTAGAAGGGGTCGGTATTTGTTCATAATTTCTTACATCATCCGAATCGTCTAGTATAAACTTCACAATTCCAAAATATCCGTTAAAATCATTGTGTGTATTTGTGCGCCCCTCATAAAATTCATATATTTTTGGAATTTCAATTGTTCGCCCTGCAATTGCGATATGAAGACGAGCATAATTTTGACCTTTGGTGCCATATCGTGGAAATTGTTCTCGTAACATATATTTCTCTTTACCATTTACCAATAAGCGATACTGCGAATAATGCATGGTTGCATTATTGAATGGGGTTGAAGAATTGTATATGCACTCCGCTTTTTTTGATTCAACTTCTTCCAATAGGCATTCTTCAAAGGATCTCCAATCATTGGAAGGATCCTTTGATGATTCCTGACGATCCGCCTTACCTACTTCGCTTACCTTAAGAATAAATTCAGTTTTCATAAAGTGCTCCTTAGAATATCGAGTTCGAATAATTTCTTTAATGGCAGAGAATACATCTACATTTTCTAAGATTGCCCGATCAAATTCTTCAACCTCCCATTCTGTACCAGATGGGCGTAACAGTTCATTTTTTTCATCATCGTCCTCAGTGGGCTCTTTTTTAATTCCAACAAACGGTGCTTTATACACATAAAGCGGTCCCGCATTTCCTCGTTTATCGCATGTTCGGTATTTAACATTCCACTTTGCAGTATTGTAATCCTTACACCATTTTGTTAGACATTTTTTACTTCCATGGCCATAACGATGATGCACATTTGTTGATTCTTGACTCGCCCATGATAATAATCGTAAAAGATTTGTCATACCTAAAATGCCTTTGCCGTTATCCGTTACTTTGAGAATGCCTGTATTTTCATGCAAAATCAATGTAATTATTACCTGTGTTGCATTACCTTGACCAATTGCACCATCAATTAGTTCAGGAAGAACATGGAGACATTGTGGAAAATCCTCTGTATATGGCACTGCTTCGCATGCAGAAGAGCGCCACAGAGCACTATAATCCGTCATAGTGGATGTTATGAATAATTATACAATATGATATAAATCAATTTTTATGATTTTTATGATTTATATCATATTATTGCAGTATATAATGGGGCATTTACGAAGTGTGATTTAACCAGGGAATATTGCCACTATCCGTTCCTGACAGACATGCTGCGCGACCACCCTCTTTGCATGTTTTACCAGGAATTTTATACAGCCAGTTTGCAAATGAACCCTGATCATTCGGTACAGTGGTAGACGGCTGTGTCACGAATTGACGCTGTCCTTGATTCTTTCCAAAAACATCGGTTGGATCTGAAAACCACTGAACTCTAAAATAATCATCCATGGTCTGTTTCACAATCGAATGATCAACTGGGGCAGCACTCGGACGTTCAGGATTATATTTCATTTCATCCACAAGTACATTCATAAATAAATTTCTAGAAGTAGGCGGGGTATAATCAGGTAGGGCTGGACCAGAGTATGGAAATCCATCTATTTCCAATTTACCAACTGGCTGCTCAATGGGCTGTGCACTGCCAATTGCAGACCCGCCATTTACAAAGTGCTCTTTTGTTGGTGCAAGATATCCTCCAGGAACCACACTTGCCTCATAAGGTAATGTGTGATAGGCATTGTCGTCCAATTTCTTATTTGGCTGGATAGTATGCGATCCATGTTCTTTATCATGTTTCTTATCTTTTAAATCATGTGGATGAAATGGGGTCATGCTAACGATTACAAATGCAGTAATACCTCCAAATAACAGTGCAACCAATATTATAGGTAATCCACCAAATACACTTCCAATACATCCAACAAATACCGATAAAATTATAATTCTTGCAATAAAATTACCTGCAGAGTGTTCGCATGTCGGTTTATATTGTAATGTAAACTCTTTAAATAAGACAGAACCATCCTTCCAAAATGGTGCTTCGCATGTCTTATTATGGCTCATTATCCTAAACCTTAGAAACTTTATTTGTTATCATCTTATTTATTAGCCTGTTGCTGTGCCTTCTTCTTTTCAAGCTTTTTACGTAGCCGGTCACGAGCCATAGACAGCCGAGCACTTCCTTCTTTTCCTGCTTTGCGTGCAAGACCGATGTCTTCAAAGCCAAATGCTTTTTTAATGCCATCCATCATTTCAACGAAGCTTTCATTCTCAGAGAATTCCTTCATTAATTCTTCTGCTTCGCTTGCAATCTCTTGTGGCCGAATTGCACCCGATTGTATTTTTTGTTGCAGTCGTTTTCCAATTTTTGCAATAGTCTTTTGAAGTAAGATAGGGTTCTTTGTAAAGGTAGTAAATAAAACATTAAAAGCCCGGGACGTATCTTTCTCGCATTCTGCAATCATTTCTTTACTAATTCCCAAATCTTCAGGTGTAATATCCTTTACAATCTCTTGAGCCAGCTTTGCTAAATGCCCTTTAAGGAATTTCTCAGGTAGTTTTGGAAAGCCATTTTCAAATAATTTTTCAAAAGAAGGAAGACTGGAACCGTCTTTTTTATCATCGTCATCATCTACATCTACATCTCCCCCTTTTGGTTTAAAAAACTTCATAAATTTTTTAATGATATCCTGAAAATCAACTCCATCTAGTTTCTTTTTCATCTCGCTCATAATATCATCCATCCACGCAGGCTTAGAATCATCATTGCCTCCTTCCATAAAACTGCAGATTGATAAAATACGAACATGCTCCCAAACAGCCTTTTGTGTTTGCTCTGACAATGTTAACCAGGTATCATCTTTGAGTTCAACATTAGGAAGAATTGTACCAGGATTTTTTGAATGATCGTCGGACTGACCAAGCATAGAGGCCGCTTTTACTTCGCTCTGAAATCTGGAAAGACGCTCTTCAGCGCCCAATGCTTTTGATGCATTGATCTCTACTGTGTATTCGGGAAGTGCCCCCAACAAATCGTCTATGAATTCATTATATTTTTGCTGGAATACAGAGTCAGGTGTCGGATCTGCCATTCTTCTTATGGGTTAATAACATCTCTTTAGACCACTTCAAAACGCACTGCAAATTATGCAGTGGACGATGCCTTTTCAGACAGCTGACATAGCACTGTCAAATACTGCCAAATGACAGTCTGATTTGACTGTCCCATCGTATCCCAATGTTTATCAAAAATAGACAGTGCAGAATTCATTTCATTAAACTGTGTTGTAAACTTCTTTTGAGCAATGTCACGGATCATCTGTGCATTCTTTGTAAAAATCGCATCTGAACAGTCTTTATACACATGCTCTTTAAATAGATCCAATACTAACCGCGGATTAATCTTTTTAGCACCCTTAATGCCCTCTGTTGCCCATTTGATCTCTTTTTCTTCTGGAAATGAATTACACAACTCATCAAAAAAGTTTACGAGTTGTGTAGTAAATGCACTTAAATAAGACATTTTCTTGCTGATTATTAATTATGAAGAAAGCTTTAGATTGTTGCCTATAGTCGCTGTTGCGGACCCTTTACCGAAGTGCTTCTAGATTTCATCATTTGTTCATACTGTTGATCAAATAATTCCTCTTTCTTGCTTCGTTTTTGATTAGTAGTTGTTGTTTGAAATGTAGATGCTTCCCGTGTACTAACTGAATCCTGGCCATTTAGATATGTAAAGTTATGCTGCATAGATAATCCTCCATTTCCTTGTGCGGATGTGTCAGTGCCTAAGAACGAATAACTGTCACCATATCCGCCTCCCATTTCCATATCCAGATATGGCTCAGGTTCTACGGGACCAGCCACTTTACTGTCACCTTTTCCAGTACCATCACGCATCTTTTGCTCATATAACCAGTTCATAACATCACTGTTTACACGTGGTTCGGGTTCTCCTGAAATAACAAGAGTCGGAGTCTGTTTTAACCAGGATGGTAATTGCGGACGATTTGCCGAAGGATCTACACAAATAAATCGAAACTGACTATGATAGTTTGTTTTAGAGATTTCTTCAATAAATGCTTTGGACCAATCACATCGATTTGAATAAAAACAAATATGAATGGGAGCAGGTCTACTCATCCTTTTCTACTTTACGAACGAATCAGCATCGGCTTAAACGCATAAATTTTAAATTATAAAATATAAAATTGATTTAAATAATCATTCGGAAGATAGGATAGAAAATGGAGTTCTCTAATCTTAAACGAAGTGATGACAGTCATGTATACACCTTTCGACTGGCACCGATCAATGTTGCATATGCAAATACCCTTCGACGTGTTATTCTGACAGGGATTGATACTGTTGCATTTCGATCAGATATGACTTCTACAGGAACTACTACGGATGTGTTTGTAAAACGTAATGACACTCCTATGACAAATGAAATGTTGGCTGACCGTATTGGTTTACTTCCTATTCATATTACAAACCCATCTGTATGGAAAGAGGATCGCTATAAATTTATTCTTAAAGTGGATGGTCATGCTGATAAAAATACATATGTCACTTCATCTGATTTTAAGGTGATTGATACCCAATCGACTCCAGCCGTATTAGGCGATGATACAAAATTAGATGAGGAGAATCATCAAATCGTGCCCACCGATCAATTCTTTCCTAGACATCCAATTACAGGCCAAACATGTTTAATTGCAACTCTTCAGCCAGGTGCGGGTGCAAAGCAACAATCGATTGAAATTATCGCAAAAGCTTCAAAAGGAACTGGTCGCGAACATGCGCGATTTTCACCTGTTTCACAGTGTTCCTATGAGTATACACTACTAGATAAGACAATTGAACAGGATAAACTGCGCATTGATGAAATGTTTATTCAATGGATGACCGATGCAAAAAAGATTAGTGGTATTGACAAGACATCTGCCAGATATATGGAATTAGAGCGCGAATTTAATACGATGCAAATTAAACGATGTTATAAAACAAATGAAAAAGAGGAACCCTATAGTTTTGATTTTACCATAGAATCAATTGGTATTCTATCCGTTCCATATATTGTTGAGCGCGCATGTGAAGTAGCTGAAAATATGTGCAGTCGCTACACAAATAGTAATGACTTTCCGAATGATGTCGTTATTTCACACGCTGATTCACGGATGATTGGATATGATTTTCGCATCCCTGGACACGATCATACTCTTGGTAATTTACTTCAGACATGGTTAGTTGA
>Ga0007819_1000194_pt1 | contig 20354 bp, 11 predicted proteins | sample CryBogCBE07Jul09_FD_71203 | JGI IMG/M metagenome (GOLD analysis project Ga0007819, IMG submission 71203) | Freshwater microbial communities from Crystal Bog, Wisconsin, USA - CBE07Jul09 | ecosystem: Environmental > Aquatic > Freshwater > Lake | place: Crystal Bog, Wisconsin, USA | collected... | reverse complement strand
TGAGCAATTAGCCGTTCAAGACAGAAGTTCTGCTAGAACGATGCAGATTGCTACTCAGTCTTGGATACCTCCTGTTCTTGCTATAGGAATCACAGGCGGTTTCTTTGGAATACTCTTTGGTTTGATGTATGGTCAAGTTCAGCATACACCTCAGATTGACATTATGTTGGGTTCGCTAGGTACTGCTTGGACAGGCGTAGTTGCTTTTTATTTTGGTTCATCAGCGGGTAGTCAGAAAAAAGATGAGCTTTTACATCAATCAACACCAGTTTTAAAATGATTAATTCAAGAAATTTAAATGATTTACTTCCAGAAGTTAAAGCAAGGGTTGATAAGTTTATTGAAGCTTGCAATCATAATGGGATTGACCTACTCGTTACATCTACATATAGGGATAATGAGAGCCAAGCTCAACTTTACGCACAGGGTAGAACTGCTCCGGGTAAAATTGTTACAAATGCGGGACCCGGTGATAGCTACCACAATTACCGTTGCGCTATCGATGTTGTACCATTACTTAATGGTAAACCAGACTGGGATGGTAGCCATCCAGTATGGGCAGAAATAGGTAGAATTGGAAAAGAATCCGGCTTAGAGTGGGCCGGAGATTGGAAATCATTTAAAGAATTGGCTCACTTCCAATACACGAACGGACTAACTTTAGCTCAACTCAAAGAGGGCACAGTCATTGTGTGATGGTTAATGCCTCAAAAGAAGATAACGTTTAAACCAGGAATCAACCAAGAAAATACTCGCTATGTAACCGAGGGAGGATGGTACGACGGCGATAAGGTTAGGTTTCGCCAGGGATTCCCGGAGAAGATTGGCGGATGGACTCAATGGACATCGGCTACATTTCTAGGTGTATGTCGTTCGCTATGGAACTGGGTAACCCTAGCCGGTTTAAACCTTCTGGGATTTGGAACCAATTTTAAATATTACATTGAGCAAGGCGGTACGTTCTACGACATTACACCGCTTAGATACACATCGGCATCGCTCATACTATCCAGTCCATTTACAACGACCAATGCATCGCCCACGGTTCAAGTTACTTCACCTGGGATTAATTTGTTTACAGGCGATATCGTTAACGTCAGCAATGTGGCGATAACGGTTAATGGTATACCCGCATCTTACTTAAACAATCAATTTAAAGTTACCCGGGTTGATGCAAATAACTTCACCATCAACGCAGGATACAACGCCACAAGTGGAAGCTCAGGCGTTGGAGGCTCGGTAACGGTACAGTATTTTACGTATTACTTTATTATTCAAAGCATTCAAACCGTGTCAGGCTCTGCAACGGTTACAGTTAACGCCACAGCCAATGGTTGTGTAAACGGCGACTTCGTTTATTTTGGTACTCCAATTACTTACAACGGAGTCACGATATCCGGTTGGTATCAAATCATGTTGGCGCTTACCAATTCTTATACGATTCTTGCGTCCAATAACGCATCAGGAACAGGTACAGATACACTCAGTTCTTATTATGTTCAGTACCAAATCAATACTGGAACGGCGATAAGTGTTCCTCAAACCGGATGGGGCGCAGGAGGTTGGGGACTGGGAACCTGGGGCAATGGCGTATCAAGCACACAACAGTTACAGATATGGTCACAGGGCAACTTTGGTGAGAACTTGATTTACGGTCCACGTGGCGGTGGCATGTATTACTGGGTTGCATCTAGCGGAGCTACAGTTCCTGGATACAACTTAGCTCAGTCTTATGGCGCTTCAGATGTTCCAACCATTCAAAACGGAATCATTATTTCTGATGCATCCCGATTTGTTCTTGCTTTGGGATGCAACGACTATGGAGAGTCCTCCATAAATCCCATGCTGATTCGTTGGTCTGACCAACAAACAACCATTAATTGGACACCAAGCCCTGGCAACCAGGCAAGAAGTTTGACCCTATCGCATGGTTCTACGATAGTTGGAGCGATTCAATCTCGTCAAGAGATAGTGGTTTTTACTGATTCTGCTGTTTATTCTTTGCAATATGTGGGCTTACCGGCGGTATGGAGTTCTCAATTGATGATGGAGAACACATCCATACTGGGTCCTAACGCCATTTCTTTGGCATCGGGAACCGTTTACTGGATGGGTAATGGTAAATTCTATGCATACAACGGTACAGTACAAACCCTTAATTGCGATTTGCGTGAATTTATCTTTAGTAACATCAACTTAACTCAGAATTATCAAGTTTATTCTGGGACTGTAGAAGCATTTAATGAGGTATGGTGGTTCTATTGTTCTGCAAATTCCACCCAAATTGATACTTATGTTATATATAACTACGTAGATAACGCCTGGTATTACGGATATTTGGGTCGCACGGCATGGCTTGACAGGGGCGTTCGTTCTTATCCTATTGCCGCAACGTACAACAATAACCTGGTTTATCAAGAAAACGGCACGGATGACAACACAACCGGTACGCCTGCTTCAATTTATTCATTTATTCAATCATCCGAATTTGATATTGATGAGGGCGATAGATTCTCATTCGTATGGCAGTTATTGCCGGACGTAAGATTCAATGGTTCTAGCTCAACGTCACCGCAAGTCACGATGACGTTGTATGGATTACAAAACTCAGGCTCAGGGTACAACCTTTCTCAAGGCGGTAACCCTGGAGGAGCCGTAGTGGCTTCTAATTACATTCAATATCCGCCCTCTAGTACAGTGCTTGTAGAACAATTCACAGGAACCGTTCCTGTTAGATTGCGTGGTCGCCAAATAGTCTTTAGAATAGAGGGCAATCAGCTTGGACTTCAGTGGCAACTTGGTGCGCCAAGAATTAACATTCGTCAAGACGGAAGAAGGGGTAACACATGAGCAATAATCTTGTACCAGTGGCTCCCAATCTACCACTGCCACAGGCCACGTTCAGTTCTCAATATTTAAACGTGCTGAACAATGTCTTTCGTCTTTTCTTTAATTTACTTGTAAATTCTGTAAGAACGAGCGCTGACGATATTTCATCGCTTACAACTCAATATTGGCTAGGTATATGAATTATCAAAATGTTATTCCAAATCAGTTGGGGCAAACGGCGATTACAACATCGGTAGCGGTTTTGTATACAGTGCCTTCGTCCACAAGAACTTATTTAAAGGACATTAACATTTGCAATACCGCCGGTTCATCCACCAATGTAAGCGTATATATTGTTCCAAGCAGTGGAACAGCAAGCACAAGCAACGCTCTTTTATATTCTCAAGCGATTGCATCTAACTCGGCTTACCGCTGGACAGGCGTTCAGGTGTTGCTACCCAATGAGACCATTCAGGTATCCGCAAGCGCAACCGGTTGCTCCATTATTGCAAGCGGGGGAGAAGCAACATGATGGTTTGCTTTAATACCCTAGAAAACTCTTTTAGATTGGGAGTGTTCTGATGGCTTTAGATACTGGTAATTACGCAATAATTACAAAAGGTAGGGGAGATACACAAACTGTTTCATATCCTCCTGATACAACTTATGGATATTTAAATTCCACCATTGATGCTATACCTGGGTTAAGAGACGTTGTTAATGCTGGTGGAAAAGGCATGCAGACACAGTTGCAAAATGCAATGTCTGACCCAGCTCAATTTGCTGAGAGAAACCTTTTGGGGGGTTTAGCTGATAATAGCCAATCTAAAATTTCCGACAATGTACAATTTTTACAAAGTCAAGGAAAAGATTTACCAACAATACAAAATGATTTAAATGTTCTTAATCAAGAAAGTCAAACTGGTTCTGGTGGATTTCTTGGTCAGGTAACTTCAATATTAACCAACCCCACAGCACTTGCATCATTAGCCGCCGCTTATTTTATTCCTGGTGCGGCAGAAGCTTTAGCGCCTACAATAGCAGGCGCATTGGGTACGTCTGTCGCCGCCGGTCAACTTATTGCCGCCGGAACTCTTAGTGCCGCAACACAAGTTGCTAGTGGCGTTCCTGTTGACAAAGCCATTGAAAATGCAGGTATTTCAACTCTTGCGCCCGTAGTTGGAAATGAAGTTGGTAATGCGGCAGGAATACCGTCCGTTCTCAATTCCACCAATGGAGCTGTTGGAAGCACGCTTACTGATTTAGGTTTAAACGCTCCATCAGCTACAGCAGTAAATAATGCAGTAGGTTCAACTCTTCTAAACACTGGAGTTGCTTTAGCCACAAATCAAGACCCAACCAAGATATTAAACGCAGGAGTCGGTTCCTTGGTAGGTTCTACGGTTGGAGCTAACGTAGGAACAGATAGCAATCTTATAAACAAGGCTATAGGTTCTGCCGCAGGAGCGGCAACAACAGCAGGTTTAAACAACACAGACGCAACCACGGCTGTAGAAAATTCTTTAATTTCAAGCACTTTAAACGCCGCAGGCCAAGCCATAAAAGGTGCGGTATCTTCGGGTTCAACAACCGATACAACTCCTTCTACAAATACAGCGACTACATCTCCTGTTACAACTTCATCTAGTGGAAACCCTACCCCTCTTCCTCCATTAAGCGTTGATACAAAACCTCCTGTCGATACTTCTGTTGTTACAGCTCCTGTTGTTTCATATGTAGAAAATGGAAATGGTTTTGATACTCAGGGCAATAATTTAGGAACAGTATCAACACTGGGATTGATTCCCGGAACAGATTCAAATAACAACACGATTTATGTTGATGCGGGTGGTAATACCATTCCTACTGTTCAAACCAATGCAGTGCAAGCGCCAGGAAGCACTCAAGCTACAAATCTTCCTCCAGATTCATCTGGAACCCCTACAACAACTACCGGAACTCCTGCTACGACAGGAAATACAACCGAAACTAATATAGCTCCTATTACAACCGGAACAACAACCGGAACAACAACCGAAACCAACACAGCTCCTACTGGAACTGAAGTTAACAAAACTGAAGCTACAACTGGAACTAATACAACCGGAATCCCCGGTGCAACTTCCACAACGCCATCAATAGATGCGGCGGTTGATAATACGGGCATGGCTACATTCAAGGGCGATGGTCAGCCTGGAGATTATCCAACTCAAATCATCACCAATAGCGATGGCTCAGTTACTACCGTTGAAAACAATGGAACTTCTTTAACGTTTAATACAGATGGAACCATTGTTCAGTCTCATGAAGACGGTTCAACAAGCAATCCATTAAGTACGGAATTACCGCCAGGTGTTTACCCTGATGGAAACGGTGGGTTTACAAATATTCTTGGGTATCCTGTAACGTCAACAGGTGAGTCTTTGACCTATGATGCAAATGGAAATCTGTTAGATTCAAACGGCAATGTATATCAATACACTCCTCCATATGAAAATAACACAGACACCATAATTAAACCCAGTGGTTCCGGCACGATTGGAGGAATTGGAACAATTGGTACTAAAGGCGGTGGAGGAGGAGGTAGTGGAAGCGGAGGAAGCGGTGGAGCGGGTGCTGTCACTGGATTGGGAGCGCTTGCCGCAGGATTGCTCGGCTCGAAAACAGGCGGTGCTCCAGACTTTGGATTACAAAGTATAGGCCAAGGCAATTTCTCATGGAATTCTAACGCTGTGAATGCACCTGAGAATGGTGTTGCATATGGTCAGCAAATACTCAATCCAACATACACACCCAGTGCAAAAGAAGGAGGCATGGTTAAACATTTGGACTCTGGCGGACAAGTAATAATTGGAGCAAATAGTAATTTTACTCAGTTACCTACAATTGGACCTAATGGCTTATTGCCTGCATCTTATGGCGTAAGTCCTTACACAAGCACAGTTGCTCAAAACGGAATTAATGTGGCACCAGCGCCTAATGCGTTTAAACAAGGAGGAGCTGTGCATCGTGAAATATACAATGCGCTTAAACAAGCGGGTCATCCAATCGATGGCGATACAATTTCTAAGATAGCCCATTTAAACGAAATAGGAGCGCCTGCTCATCATATTGTGGGGTTCTTAAATCATCAAAGAATGTCATCAGGCGGACCGCTTGGTGCGTATTCAGATGGCGGTCATTTCTTAAAAGGTCCTGGGGACGGTATGTCAGATGATATACCTGCTCGTATTGGTGGACATCAAGAGGCAAGACTTGCCAATGAAGAGTTCGTTATACCGGCAGATGTGGTATCTCATCTGGGTAATGGTTCATCGGAAGCCGGAGCAAAGGTTTTATATAAGATGATGGATAAGATTCGTCATGCACGTACTGGTACAACCAAGCAGGGTAAGCAAATCAACCCTGATAAGTTCATGCCCACATAAGGAAAAAAAATGTCTTCTGTTAGTACAACCCCAACAAGTACCGTGACCACAAGCGTTGCGCCGTATCTGCAACCCTATGTCAGTAATTTATTATCAGAGACGCAAGCGGCAACCTCCAATTTGCAAATGCCCGCTTATACGGGTCAATTGACTGCGGGTCCATCTAGCCTCCAAAGTGAATCATGGCAAGGTCTTGCTAACTTATCATTGCCATCTGACTTAACCAATGCAGGGCAGAATTTAGGAGCAATTGCAGGCCAAGCGGCTAATGCAGGTTCAACGTTTACACCAACCAACTTTACCAATACATACAGTTCTCCTGGGGCTTATAACGGCATTCAATCCACGAATCAATATACACCCACTGGCGCATACAACGGTACGCAAGCATCAACTCAGAATTTCACAGGCAATGACCCAAACACGGGTCAGTCCTATGCATCTGAGTACATGAATCCTTATTTAGCTCAATCTCTTTCGCCTCAGCTTCAATTATTGCAACAACAATTAGGGTTACAAAATTCAAAAGTTAATACTCAATTGGCACAAGCCGGTGCATTTGGTGGTAGTAGTGCCGCTATTGAAGATACACAGAATGCATTAAATACCAATCTTGCAACCAATCAATTAATTAGCCAAGGCTATAACACTGCGTTTAACAATGCTCAACAAGCATTTACGGCAGACCAGGCCAGGCAATTACAAGCTCAACAAGCAAACATCAATCAACAACAGTTTGGTGCTAATCTTGGCCTATCCAACGCTCAGAACACAGCTCAGTACGGTCAACAGGCGCAAGCGGCTAATGTCAACCAACAACAATTTGGTGCGAACCAAGCGCTTACAGAAGCTCAACAAACATCACAGGCATTGCAAGCGCAACAAGCGGCTCAAGAGGCCGCTAAACAATATGGTTCTACGCTTGGATTACAAGGATTGCAAGCGGCAACAACTGCTGAACAAGCACAAGCCAATGCAGGCACAAATGAAGCTCAGTACGGTCTAGCTAATTTACAAGCTCTAAGCACCGCCGGTAATACTCAGCAAGCTGAAAACCAAGCCGCTTTGACTGCTCAGTACAATCAGTATCTTGCACAACTCCAGTACCCACAAACCATGCTCAAGCTTCAATCAAGCATGTTGCAAGGATTACCCGGACAAACTACAGCCACATACGGCGCAAATCCAACTGCATTCCAAAGTCTTGTTGGTGCGGCAGGCGGGGCCGCATCCCTTGTTAAGAGCTTGCAGGATTCAGGGCTTAATGCAAAAGCCATCAATGATTTTATTAGCGGAATTAAAGGCTCTACACCTAATAGCAATAACACTCCGGTTGATACAAGTCAGGGTACTAATGTGGGTGGGCAAATTATGCAATATACACCCGCAACAGGAACTGGGCCAAATGGAGGGCCTGGAGTTGGTCAAGTTCTTGGCACTGATGGAAAGGTTTATGATGACCCAAGTTATGCGGCAGAAATTAAATCAATTGTTCCAACTGGCGTAACAGTTGATGCAAATGGTATAGGAAGTGATGGTATAGATTACGGTAGTCTATTTGAGCAATAAATTATGACAACAATGAACTTAATCCAAATGCAACAAGCGTTACAAACATTGCCTATGCAAAATGTAATGCAGTATGCCAACGGTAGTGACCCAACTGTTCCTGCTTATTTAGCTTTAACAGAGTTAAATAGAAGAAAACAAATTCAAGACACTGCCGCCGCATCTCAGCAAGTACCTCAGCAAACGGTTAAACAAAGCGTTGAGAGCGCCCTGACAAGTCCTAAGACAGACATGACCCAGGCTCCTCAGCAGACTGACATGACTCAAGCGCCTCAGCAGACTGATTTAACCCAGGCTCCTACTGGACAAATCAATCCAGCCGCTCCGGTTAATCCTGCCGCTTCGCAGTTTAAACATGGAGGATTGACAGCTTTACCTATTAACATGTTCAAAGAGAAAAACTTTGCTCATGGCGGTATTGTTGCTTTTGATGATGGTGGATTTACAAGCACAAGACAACAAGCTCTAGATGCTTTAAATCAAGCTATGCCTGATAAATTTCAACAAGGCAATCAGCCGATGAGTGCATATTTGTCTAATCCGGAAAACGCTCAATATTTGAGCGATAGAACAACTGCTTACAATGCTATTATCAATAATACATTAAATCCAATGTCGCCTGATGCGGTAAAAGCATATCAGGCAACATACCATCGAGCGCCGTCTGATGTTGAAATTATGCAACCGATTGCCAGTCAAAATACCAGTAACTCAACATCTTCAACCCCTCAGCAATGGACATCTGGCGATGCAAATAATAGCGAAGACATGGCGATGGTTCCTCCTAATGCAGGAATTGCTAGTATTAACCCCAATACAACAGCTAAACCTAATACACAAGCTAAACCCAACATACAAGTCAACCCTAATACACAGTTATCCAATACACCAAGCGGAACTATCCCTCCTGCGGGCTTGCAACAAATGATTCAGCAAGCTCAAAATAAAGTAAGTGATTTGTATTCAACACCTAGTTATCTTCAGCAACAACCTGTTCAGTCATTGGCAGAAATTCAAGCAAATCAAAGAGAAGCAGAACGTTTAGCGGGTGTATCTGAAGACCCATTAAAAGCTACCAGAGAGCGGTATCAGGCCATAGAAGCAAAGCAAAAAGAAGGCGCTAGTGGAGATGCACTAGACCGTTTAATTGCTCAGGCAAGTGCATTTGCAACTGCTGACCCAACCAAAGGATTTGGCTATGCCGCCGGAATAAGTGCAACTGCAAGCCAAGCCTTGAAGAAAGAACAAAATGCACTGCGTGAACAACAATCCATGACAATGGCTAAACTCTATTCAGAGTTTGATAAAGAGGATGAAGCACGTAAGCGTGGGGATTCTAAAGGAATGCTTGAGGCACAACAAAAGATAAAAGAAAATAACAATAAGTTAGCTGAAATAGAAACTATGCGTATGCAAGCTCAAGCAGGTCAAGGAAATGCTTTGACAAATGCAACTCAATCAGCTATTCAACAATATAACGCCGGATTTAAGGGTGATGAAACTGAGGCTTTGAAGAAACAAGCTGAGGCGGCGGGAATTCATGCACGTGCGTCGATGATATCAGCCAATAAACCCACTGGCGCAATTGATTATGACCGATATGCTACAAACCCCGCTTATGCGAAGGCGGTAGATGCTGTTAAAACGCTTGGAAATGTCAGCAAAACAGATGCTCAAATTCGAGCAGAATTCCAAAAGAGTTTTACTCTTCAAGATGAATGGAGAGATAAAGGCGGTGAAGAAGCTTATATGGCAGAACAAAGAAGAATACTGGGTCCAGGCACAGGAAATCCATCTACTGCCAGTGGAACTGATAGTCAAGGAAATCCAACTGTTAGGGGTAAGGATGGGAAATCTTATCCTCAAACAATTGTTAAAGATAACGTAACTTTGCATTATGATGCTGAATCCGGTGGCTATAGGAGATAATTATGCCAATGGTTTATTCGCCTGAATCACTTGGGATAAAACCCATAGATGAAAATGAAATTACGCCTATAAAAACATACTCTCCAGAAGAGTTAGGTATTAAGCCTATTGAAGAAAAAGAGCCGACAGGCATGGTTCAGTCTGGTCTTAGAAGTTTCTTCCATGAAATTGCACCTGCCACTGTCGGAGGCGGAATAGGAGCAGGAGCGGGTCAACCAATTGGTAGGGCAATAGGAACAGGACTGGGAATTGTTGCTACTCCATTTTTAGGCCCAGAAATGATACCGCTTGGCGGTGCGGTTGGTCAATTCCTTGGTGGACTTGGCGGAGCTATGTATGGTACTGGTAAGGCTGAAGAAATAGAAAATGCGGCTCTAAGGCAAGTACCTGAGCTTGCCAAAAGGATAGGTCAATCCGAAGAACAATTGGCACAATCAAGAGAAGAAAATCCTTATAGTTCAGCAATTGGAGCCGTTGTAGCAGGATTTGGAGCAGTTAGACCTAATTTATCTAACTTCTCAAGCATGGGTAAGTTTTTAGGGTCAACTGCCCCGCAAGGCGCTTCAGCATTAGAGAGAGTCGCATCTATTCCCGCCGTTAGTTCTGGAATTGGAGCGGGTATTGGGATTGGCGGAGAGGGATATAAACAATATGAAGAAGGTAAGTTTGACCCTGGTATGCTTGCGATACAAGGTCTTGCAGGAGGATTGGGTACAGAAGAAACATCGATGTTTAAACGGTTTGCAAATCCAGCGAAAAATGTTGCTGAGTTTGCAACATCTCCTGCTACCAAACGTTTTGATGCTTTGTATGAAGGCAAAAAACCAAAAATAGAAACAGATTTACCGGAAACAGAAAAAGAGGTTGCACCCCCCGGGATGTTGCTATTGCCTGCTCCGGATAAACCCGTATTAAATATTACTGAACGTGACCCACTGCTTAATCCAGTTGGGCGTTTTACAGAAAATGAATTAACCCCTGACCTATTGAAGTACATCAATGATGTAAGGGATGACCAGGGTAAACCCCCACTTAAGAATCCATCCCTAGAGGATGTTGTTGAGGCCGGTGCTCCTCAGCAAGAAATTGACAGATTGCTTGCCTATAAGAACGATTACACAGGCGATATCAAACACACGCCAGAACAAGTTCTACAGGTAGCCAGTCTTAAGAATGTAGATACAACCACGCAAGGATTTACAGATTTCTTGCGTAGAGCTACAGGCTCAGAAGATTTAAACGCCATGTCTCAGCCGCAGTTAAATTCTGCATTGAATGCGTTGTCTCAAATTCCTAAATCGCCTGAGTTAATGATTTTGCCTCAAGGCACAAACGCAAGCCGGTTTACAACCAAGCAATATGACACGGCATTAAAAGGTCTAGGCGCAGTTTTAGATGCAGACCAAAAGCCCTACATGGGCAAAACTAGTGTCATTCAAGAGGTCAAAGATTTCACAGGCTTGACAAACGACAACGATGCCAAGTCTTTAATTGATACCGCAATACGCAATGGCGACCTAGAATCTAAAATCTCACCACGCTTTGAAGTTATCAATAACGATGGCACGGTTTATTTTCATACGCAAAATAAATCAATGGCAAACTCCGCCGCTAAAAAGCTTGGTTTAAACGTTCGAGAAGGTCACGTAGAGGAAATTGGTTTTGCTGGAGAAGCCACTCAGCTACCTGGTGGTCCAGACATCAGGGTTGGAACATTTAAACAGGGTGAGACACCCGCAGGCTTTCAAGTCACAAGAGGCGACCATACCTATCCTAGCGTTCACCCTACAGCAGAATCTGCCCTAGCTCATGTAGACCGTTTAAACGTTGAGAATCAAAGAATGGCGGCAACGGCATTGGGTGGTATTACCAAAGCTAAGAATCAGATAGAAAGAAATCTACAGACTGCGGCGGGAGTAGAAGCAAAAGCAACCAATCAATTGCAAGTTGATGCCGTCAATGCCAAGGCACAAGCAGATAATAAATTATTGCAAGACAGAATTGACAAGCTGACGGCAGACCATGCGGAGCTAACCAAACCACTAGAAATTAAACCTAGCGGTATGAAGCCTGTCACTCGTCAAGGCTATACCTATTTTGAGAATGACCAACCCCATGCTACGTTCCCATCACAGGTTGATGCGGAGCAGTATGCATTGAGTCGTCTACCCGTAGAAACCCTTAATCAGATTATTGAATCAGCTCCATCCCAAAAGGGATTGATGCCTAAGCGTTTATCTGCGATGGCGCAAGAGGAATTGCGTACTCGTCAAGGCACAGGCGGTATAGAGATAAAGACCAACAATCCTCAGCAAGCCTCAAAGAACTTAGCCAATCTGGGTATTTACACGCCTGAAGTCAGACAACAAATTGAAGCTTTAAGGCAAACCCTTGTTCCAACTTTGAATAAGCTAGGACTTGAAAAGGTTGCACTGCGTATTCTTCATAGCATTGAGAACGGTTCGGCGGATGGAGAATATGTAAGAGGATTAATTACCATTGCCTTGGATTCTAAGAATCCCTTGGGAACCCTTCGCCATGAATCCATACATGCGCTGAAAGAGCTTGGAGCGTTTACAGATAAAGAATGGTCTGTGCTTACAGAAAAAGCCAAGGGCGAATGGCTTAATCAATTTATTAAGAAGCCAGGTCTTTATGACCTGTACAAAAAACAATACGAAAAAGCATACGGAAACCTTGATGGATTTAATGATTACATCCATGAAGAAGCGATTGCCGAGGCGTTTAAACATTTTGACAAAAAGAAACCCGCTGGTCTGCTGGGCAATTTAACCTATCGTTTAAACGAATTGTTTACACGCCTTGGTAATGTGTTCCGTGGTCATGGATTTGAATCTGCTGATAGTATCTTTAATAAGATAGAAGAGGGAGGCTATGCCCCTAACAGAGAGCCAACTCGGGTAGAGCCAGGATTTACTAAATATAGTTTAAATCCTGATACCGGAAAAGCAGAAAAAGAAACTCCAGAAGAGCGCCAGTATAAATTAACCATCAACAAAGAAGTTAGAAAAAAAGGAAGAGGCGCACAAGTTAATCAGGAAGAATTGTCTGCGTTAAAGCAAGATGCTGAAAAACATGGTTTAAGTGAAAAGGATATCGAAGGATTAATTAAAGAAATAAAAAACGATAAAAACTATTTTCCAGAAACTCAAGGTTGGGCACCTTTAAAAGTATTGGGCATTAATTTTAAAAAGGACGAAGAAGGGAATGTAATTCTTGGAACTCATTCTCCAAAATATCAAGCCACTGGATATGGATATCATATTCCTCCCGGTCAATCCAAAGCGCCCATGAAAATTGATATGGCCTGGGTCGCAAAGGTTGCTGATAAGTTTGGCAAAGAAATTGAAAAATTATATGAAAGAGCAAAGAATGGCGACATCAATGCAAAAAATATTATTGCTCATCAAACTTGGTATAAGAATGTAGCTAAAGCTTTGCGTAATGAGTACGGAGGTTTTGGAGATGTGTTGGCTGATTTGCTTGGCGCAACAAGTCCTAACACGCCAGTAGATACAAACTTTAAATTTTCTATTGATGTTATGAGAAGATTCCTAAGAGGGGACTTTAATAAAGAAATGGAAAATTTCATTAAGCATATTGAAGACGGCAAAAGAATATCTGATTATCCATCTGCCGACAAGATTAGACAGATAAGCGGTAAGTTGTATGGAATGAATTCCACAAATGCAATGGTTGCTTTGGCTAATTTGTGGAGAAACATAGAGCCTGGTCAGGCTCCCAAGGCTAGAAACTTTGCGCTTAATTTAATTGGTCAATCCAATATGGCGACCATTGATGTATGGGCGGCAAGAATGCTACGCCGTATAGCAAATATGATTTCTGGCAAAGAAGGAAAGAGAATACCTCCTCCTGCGGAGCAGGGGGTTACCGGAACTTGGAATGCAAGCAAAACCAATGTAACTGGAGAGTTTGGATTTGGCGCTGAAGTTATGCGTCAAGTCTCTGAGAATTTAAAGAAAAAAGGTATTTACATTGACCCTCCAGATTTGCAAGCTATCGCATGGTTTGCAGAAAAAGAAATATGGGGTAAGAAAGGTTGGACATCCAAATCCGGTGAAGGCGGTTCTTTCGAAGAGAACATGGAAGCCAATCCAAAGAGTAGATTTATTGCGGGTCATTCTGTTCAAGAGGGCGAAGCAGTTCCATCTGAAGCAAAAATTAATAACACAAAAAACGCAGTTGAGAATGTTTTAAAAGACGACCCAAATGTTGTTGCTTATAGAGTTGAGCCGACAAAAGGCTTATACGGTGGAACTGTAGAACATTCATTTGATACAGAAGTTGTTGGAGAAAAAGGAAAGTTTGACCCAACCGATTGGGTATCTGTTCTTGCCGAAAGAGGTAAAGCAGATAATCAAATGGATGTATTTGTTTCTGAAGTTTTAGGATTGAATGAAAAGAGTTTAAACGCTAGACCTGGCGTTGAGATTTATTTTAAAAACCAAGCAGACATGCAAAAGGTTTTGCCTGTTCTAGAAAAATTTACATCTAAAGGACAAGATGGTTTTACTTTAGCAGTTGACCCAAGAGCTAAAAAAGGAGAATTCATAGGCGTAAGAATTCAATATGTTCCTGAAATATCCATGCGTTGGGATGAGGGCTTGAGAAAGAAGCTCATGCATGAAGAAGGTTTAAAAAGAATCATAGATGGCAAAACCAAGGTTCTCAACAATATTGTTGCAGATATATCTAAAATGCCAGAAGTGGCACATGCAAGCATGGTACACTATGATACAGTTGTACTAGGTAAGGAGAACTACGATGACTACATTACGGAACAAAATAGAACAGGAAATAAAACGACTGGAGAGCCAGTTTGGTTCGGACAACCGTTACGTAAACATGTTGAAAGCGCAATTGAACGATACACCAGAAAAGAGCCATCAGATATACCAGTCATCGGCAACAGGTTCTCACTTAGACCTGATGAACTTACCAATAGACCCGGTGGACGCACTGAAGAACCAATTAGCCTCGGAGAGCGACAAGAAGACTCCGTAACCCATCAAGGCATTCATTACGGGAAAGTCAAAACAAATACGTTAAGCGCTGATAAGTACGGTACAGGACTTAGGGGCGCTGAAGGAAGAAGACTAGATGATGCGTGGGATGATAGGATAAAGCGCAGGGTTTACTTCTATATTCCAAAAGAAGATGGTTCAATGCCAAACGTAGAATCTGGTGTTGGACACCATGTTCATACGCAGACATTTGAGAACTTAGCGCCTATGAAAGTTCTCAGCAAGCTAATGTCTGAGGCTCGTGGCGATTCAAATACGTTTGAAAGTTTAGTGGTAGAGGCGGGTTATGATGGCTATGCAGTTCCAAATATGGGAATGATGGTTATATTAAATCATGACGTACCAACTAACTATCATGGCACTGTTGCTGATTTACAAAACCGTAAATTCAGCTTGCGTGCTCCAGACACTCCTGCATTTAAAGCATGGTTTAAGGATAGTAAAGTTGTTGATGAAGAAGGTAAACCACAGGTTGTTTATCATTCAACCACAAACTTTCAGGGTAATGAATTTAAAATATCACCAAAAATAAATAGAACAGGTAATCCTGATGGTTATTATTTTACTCATGATATTAAAGATGCAAATAAATACGCAGGAAAAGAAGAAGGTTCACAAATTATTCCTGTTTATTTAAACATTAAAAAACCTTATGACTATAACGGTAAACGTGTGCATAGCCCTGTTATGGTTAAAAAGTTTGAAGAAGAATTAAGAAAAGATAATCCAAGCCTTGGTGATAGTTGGATTAAAAGTAAAGTTGCTACATTTAAAGAGGGTAGATTCCCTAATATAACTTTTCCAACTGATGCAATGACTCGTGTTATTAAAGCAGGCGGTTACGATGGAATGATAGATGGTAGAGATTGGGTTGCATTTGAGCCTAATCAAATTAAATCAATATTTAATAAAAACCCAACTGAATCGAATGACATTCGTTATGCTTTAAAAGCACCTAACACTCCTGAGTTTAAACAGTTCTTTGGCGACAGCGAAGTTGTTGACAGCGAAGGCAACCCCAAGGTTATGTATCATGGAACCGCCAGGGATATATCCACGTTTAAACCTAAACAAGCCAGAGCTATATTTGTAACTGAAAATCCAAACTTTGCTGAAAACTTTTCTGAGATATCAGAGGATTACATTAAAAAAGAAATCCTTGCAAACTTAAGCAACGCAGAAAAAGAAAAGCTTGTAAAGGATGCAATTAATCAAGCGCTCAAAGATAAAGATATTAATCCGCAAGGCGCAAAAGCTTTGAGAGAAATGTCAATCGAGCGGGCAATTACATCAGCCGCCATTGGCAACAAAATCAGAAAAGAAATCGCAAACAAAATGGAGACAGGCCAAAACATCATGCCTGTTTTTGTTCGAGCTGAAAAACCTTTTGACTATGAGAACTTAGAACATTTAAGCGATTTAAAAGATAAGCTAAATGAAAAGTTTGATTCTTTTGGTCAGAGGTTAGGCGATAAATATATTGGATTTATATCTCGTGGAGGTTGGGATGTCATTGAAAAGAGTCCAGTACAAGCGGCGATTAGAGATTTGGGTCATGATGGTTTCTATGTAAAAGAAGGTAATCAAAAGAATCTAGCGGTGTATGACCCTGCACAAATTAAATCTGCCACAGGTAATATAGGTACATATGACAGAGCAAATCCTGATATTCGCTATTCATTACGCAATCGCATGCCCGATGAAATCAATGAGATGGCTGACCGCATTACCACTAAACGAGAGGAGAAAGGATTTGTTGAGCGATTCCTAAGCGCCATTAGTCCTGATGCCGAAGCTTATAGAAAAGAATTAGGGCGTAAGGTCAGGCAAGGATTGATATTCCAATTCGACCCCATCGAAGAACAGTCTTTAAAGATTGCAGAGATGGAAGGTAAGGATTCATTGCTTGCTCATACATCTGCGATTGCATCTGTCATGCAATCCATGACTGGTGCGAAGGTTACATCTTCGTCATTCTTACATGGTATACCCGAGTTCAGAGATGGATTCACAACCATTAAGAAAGACACCAAAGGGTTAATACCTATCCTTGAACCTCTCATGGAAATTGGAAAGGGAGACCCTTACATATTTCAGTTGTTCCAGTTGTACGCAGGAGCTAAACGAGCAAAGCGTTTAAACGCAGAGGGAAGAGAACAAACGTTTACACCAGAAGACATTAAGCGAGCGGCTGAGTTAGAAAAAGAGTTCCCAGAGTTTAAACAAGTATTCGATGAGTACCAGGTTTACAACAATGGATTGGTTAAGTTCATGAAAGACACAGGCGTTCTATCCGCAAAGGATGAGCAGAAGTGGACAGAGAACTGGGACTACATTCCGTTCTTCAGACAAATAGATGATGAGCATACCGTTGGACCCAAGATATTTGGAAGTATCTCAGGCGTAGCCAAGCCCAAGAAACTAAAGGGCGGTGAGGCTCCGCTTGCTGATTTCCTTGAGACCGTAACTCGCAATGCTCGTGCCGCCATTGAATCTGGAATGAAGAACGAAGCGGCGAACAGGGTGGTTAGAGATTCAATTAAGCTTGGCACTGCCGAAGAAATGTTTGATATCAAATCAGGTCCAGACATTGTCAACGTCAAGGTCAACGGAGAAACAAAATATTACCGAGTTGCTGACCCGCTGATGACAGAAGCCTTGAAAGGTTTAAACGTCCCGCAGATGCCGCTATTGGCTTTATTATCCAAGCCATCGCAGTTGCTCAGGAACATGGTTACAAAAGACCCAGGGTTTATACTAGCCAACCTGTCTAGAGATTCTTTGTCCGCTTACATCACAAGCGGTACAGACATGATGCCTATCGTTGACTCGTTTAAACAGTTTGGAAAGATACTTGCCAATAAATCCCCAGAGGCGCATGAGCTTGTACTTGCCGGATTAGGTGGAAATGATTACTCAGGCGATATTCAAACAACGGCTAAAGAAGTTTCTAAAGCATTGAGAGAGCGCACAGGCAATAGAACCATAACCGAGAAGGGATTGTTACCTGCATCCAAGCTATGGGATATGCTTGAGCATGCATCCCAATCCTCAGAGCTTGCAACTCGTGCTGAGGTTTATAAACAAACCTTAGAGAGAACGGGTAGCGAAGCCGAAGCCGTCTATCAGGCTCATGAGCTGATGAACTTTGACCGCCGTGGTGGATGGGCCATGACCCGAATTATTTCTTCATTGGTTCCTTTCTTGAATGCCAGGGTGCAAGGTCTTGATTTACTGTACCGGGCCGGGTATGGAAAGATGGCGACAGAGAACTCTGAGGTTATGAAGAAAGCATTCATTAGTCGTTCCTTGCAGTTGCTAGGTATGACCGCCATGTATTGGTACATGGTCCATGACACGCCTGAGTACAAGAAGTTATCGCAAAGCGATAAGGATAACTACTGGATTATTCCTGGCCTTGAATCAAACGGTAAGCCGTTTAAATTCCCTATCCCGTTTGAGCTTGGAAGTTTATTTAAAGTTCTTCCTGAGCGGATTATGGAACTCACAATGGGCAATGACACAGGTAAGGATTTTGCAAAGGCGATGGGTAGACAGGTTACCTCCACGCTCTCGTTCAATCTCCCACAGTTCATGTTACCGGCGTTAGAGAATGAAATTGATTATTCTTTCTTTACCGGTCAGCCGATTGTGCCCAGAGGAAAGCAAGACCTGGAACCACAGTTCCAGTACAACGAAGGCACATCAGCGTTTGCGAAAAAGCTTGGTGCTGAACTGGGTTATTCGCCCTTGAAGATTGACCATTTGATTCAGGGCTACACAGGAACAATGGGCTTGTATGCCACGCAAATGATTGACTCAGCCTTTACAACGCAGGGCGAACCGGTCAAGGCAACAACAAGGTTTGAGCAATTGCCAGTGGTCAAGAGATTCTTTGCTCAAGACTCAGGTACGCTTGAGGCGTACCATGAACTAGCCAACGAAGTTAAAACCACTGTGAATACCTTGAACTTCCTGGAGCGCTCAAACGACATCAAGGAATACAAGGAGTATGAGAAATCTCACAGAGGACTTCTTGGATTACAAGGATTTGTAAATAGCACCAACACTCAGCTCAAACAAATAAGAGAGTACAGGATGTACATTGAGAAAAGCAAAATGAGCGCAGATGAGAAGAGAGCCAAGCTAGATAGGCTCCATGAGATGGAAGTGAATATGACTAAGAACGTTCAGAGTTACAAGAAGAAATATACTGAATAACTTGTTCGTATAGGTCCCATTCAGAGCCATAGCGTTTCTCGAACTCCTTTTTCCAAGGATGCCTAGAAACGCATTGCTCGTTGTTTAAACCGAGTCGATGATGATTCGGGCACAGAGGGATGGTATGAAAGTCATCAACTCTGCGACTGTTGCGGTGAATATGATGAATATCGGGAGGACTATAAACTTGCATTTCGTTACGGCAAACAATGCACCCCATATCCACCAAAGCATTAAACCATTCATTTTTCTTAGACATATTTGGGAAACTTAACAAACAAGAACAACAAGAACGCTATCAAGATAATGAACCTGATGGGGTCACTGTTTATTTTTATACCACATAAATATAAAACACAGAACGATAAAAAGAGAAATGTCATTTCACTCATCTTCTTCCTCGTTTAAATCTTTTGGCGTAGGTCTTTCGTTTGGATTTGTGCAAATACCGGATTCGCAAAACCTTACTCTCTCATGAATGTCAGGCCATTCATAACCGCAATCGCAATCTTTATTCATTTTTTTCCTTTAATTTAGCTTCAATTTGGTCAAACAGTTTGCGGGTATACCCCTTGATGGGTGTATCCCCATATGGCCCAACAATCTCTCTTATCTCTTCATCTGTTAAACCCACCCATTCTGATTTAGCTTGATGGTATCCCTTACTAAATCCTTCTAAATAACCTAATGCTTTATCAATTTTAGACTTGGCATATCCCTCAAAGTCGTATTCAATCATGTGTTGCGCTCCTTTAACTTAGCTTCAATGCGTCTAGCGTAAACATCAATGGTTTGTGTTGGTAAACCTTGTAAACACTCTTGTATTTCCTCATCCGTCAGTCCTACCCATGTGCGTTGTGGCAGTTCACTAATTGCAGATTCAATTTCGCCATTAAGTTCAACGGCGACTCGAACTGATTTGTTTGAAAAAGATATGTTGATGGTCATGTGTTCTTCTCCTTCAACTTAGCATCAATCGCTTTGGCAAACCCAATCATGTCTGGAATACTACAATCTTCACCTACCCAAGATTCACTTAATCCTAGAACACCTTTGATTTCGTATTCAGTCAACCCTACCCATTCTTTAGTTTGTGGTGTGGTGTAAAGAAGCGTGCCTATTGGCAAATCATTAATTTCATCTTGCCAAAAATCTAAACCGTGTTCCTCTCCATTTGAATGAATAACCCACGCCACAGGCTCACCATGCTCTTGCTTTTCTGATTCTGTAGTCGAAGGTACATAATGTGGATAGGGTTCATTTACTAACTCAACGCCTTGCCCAGTCTCATATGCCTTTACAGCTTCTACAT
>Ga0007819_1000182_pt1 | contig 21287 bp, 24 predicted proteins | sample CryBogCBE07Jul09_FD_71203 | JGI IMG/M metagenome (GOLD analysis project Ga0007819, IMG submission 71203) | Freshwater microbial communities from Crystal Bog, Wisconsin, USA - CBE07Jul09 | ecosystem: Environmental > Aquatic > Freshwater > Lake | place: Crystal Bog, Wisconsin, USA | collected... | reverse complement strand
GGAATGAAAAATATAAACGGAAATCATCAAGAAAGACACATCACAAGAAGAAATTGTATCAAGAATAAGATTTTTATGGTGTCATAAAAATCGGCGTTTTTAATGTCCAAAGGTGTAAAAGTCCATTGCGACTTTTGGGCGAAAATGGACGGGTTTCTTTACTGTCTTTGGGGAATCGTCCTTCATATTGTATACATGTGCGGGAGGAGATTCTGCTTCTAGGGATTGCTGACGAGCCTTTGACATTATAAGTGGTGGCATTTGTGGGGGGGATTCGTTATTTGTCTGCACAGGTGTAACGAGCGTTGGTACAGGTGCTGGCGCCTCCAGGAGTTCCAATGCCAACCGCGAAGCCTCCTGTTCCGCCACTTTTTTATTACGCGCAGTAGAGGTTGTAATCACATTATCATGTGGATCAAGAACACCAATAAGAAACACACGATCGTGTGGTGGCCCTGATACGGCAATCTCTTTATAACGAGGCGGCACATGATACATTGCCTGAAATTTACGAAGAAGCTGGTCCTTGTAGTTTGTATCTTCAATAATAATCTGTACAAAGTCAATGTGCTTTTCAATAATTCGAATAAGGAAATCATTGCATTGTTGAAGACCACGGCCTACATCCTCTTCTTGCAAATATAGGGCGCCAAACCATGCCTCAAACATAGATCCCAAAATGCGCAGGTTATTACGGCCATCACATACTTCTTCCATATGGCGACTTAAAATAATCCATTGACCCATTCCCACTTCTTTTGCCATTTGGCCCAATTGTTTATTATTAACAATTCGCGACAGGATACGCGTCAAGAATCCTTCACCCTGTCCTGGATAACGCTTTGACACATATGATGCAATAACAAGACCCAGTACACGATCTCCCAGGTATTCGAGCTCTTCATTGTCGCACTTACGCAGAGGAAGACAATCATCTGGACACGGAGCAATTACAATCTCTTCACCATATTCAGCCTGTTCTTGCCAAATTTCAGGGCGATCCACGTAGGATTTATGACAGCATGCTTGTGCAAATAGGTTAAAATTATTAATGCGACCCTTCCATCCATATCGTTTAAGAATCGGGATCGCATCCGAGGGAGTAAGTTCCCGATTCTTTGCATTCCATGGATTAAAGATTTTAGTATTGCCTGATTGGATAACAGTATTCATTCTAATTATTATAATATTGTCTAATTTGTTTAAATCGTATTTGTCAATTTTACTATTAATGGAGTTGGCATATGACAAGTGTCTATATATGTCTATTAATTTCCATACTATGTTATAGGTATGGAAAAAGAAATAAAACAATATGGAGGAGCACGAGTGATTGATGTAGGCGATGATATTTACAATGTAGATGCAGAACAATCCGTCGATCTAGGGTTTAAAAATCGCAATGAATTTATTAAGACCTTTGGGTCAGATATCAAAACAGAATCGCTACTTGTAAAGTATCTCCCCTACAAAATAAATAGGAAGGTTGAGTTTAAAGGGAAGCAGGGGCATCAAGATCGAGAAGATTTGCTAACTATACTTAAAGAGCGGCTTACTTCATTAAAGGCTTCAAAGGAATTTAATAGCTCTATTGTGAAAGACATCGTGCTTCAAAAGTACTACAATAATATATTACGTTTGATTGATACAATTGAGAATCCTGACAATGAACTCCCGTCTGATATATCTGTAAAGTGTGAAAAGAACATCGATGATATTAAAAAGATCAGTAATATAAGCAAAAAAGAGAACGAAGAGGAAGTATTTAAGAAAATGATTGCACTTGCGTGGTATTTATTAAATCCTGACAGAGTCCCTAAAGAAATACAGTGCGAATGGGCCGATATTATACAGCAGTTGGATACACTTCGTATCACTGACATTGTATCACAGCTTCAGGCAATTGAAAAGGAAAAGGGGAAAGGTATTACTGAAAAGCCTCTGAATTATTTTAAGAGTATTGATCTTAAAACCATAAAAAACAGTCCTACGATTGAAAATGTGGGGAAACGTATACAGGATACCGTTAAATCAAGTGATAATGCAAACGAGCAAATGAAGAAACAGTTAGTACGCATATTACAATTACTCGAAATGAAGAAGTATCTTAAAAAACCAATGGATACATCTGTGCCGATTATTACAAATGCCGATTATGACAATATTACAAAGCAGATGATAGAGAATCCGTTGTCTAATGCTGCAACAACTGCGACAACTGCAACTACTGCAACTACTGTATCAGGTGGCAGTCATAAATTAAAAATATTTGAGAAATCAATGTCTAATGCAATGTTACCCCTATATAGTTATTTTAGAATTCTATTTAATCCCATATATGATTTTCTAGTTGATAATTCTAAATTTAAAAAGGAAGCAAATAACACAAAAGCAACAAAACGCGTTCTTTTTCCTGAATTATTACAGCTACTACATATTACCTCTAAAATATCTGAAAAGGTTACAAGTAATGAGAATGATATGCATCACGGTATCTATAAAATTAAAAATGTAAGTGAAGCACTACTTACATTTATTAAAGATCAGTTACAGAAGTGTGAAGGCAAGGTAATTAGTATACCAGAGGAGGAAAAAAAGATCGTATTTATGCGACAGATTGTTGATTTACCTGAAATACGCATGGCATCTATTATAAAAAATGATGGCGGTACACCTAGTTCTACTGAACAGTTGGCTTATATGCAGTTCCTTGTACTAGATGAGAACATGACAATTTCTACAAAGAATGCCTTTGAAAAAGCAGGTACCCCTGAAAGAACCGACAGAGTATACGATGAACTTACTACCTACTTTAAACGTGATAACTTATATATATTGTGTACTTCAAGTAAAGGAGATGTGTCATATGATGACAAAGGATGCGGTGTGAACTTATCAGATATTCCTATGAATGTATTTGAGATTGATTTTGAAGCAGTGGATACTGATGAAGATATTATGATCGATGACCTTCCTACGCATTATTTTAGGAAAGAAACGAGCAAGATCCCTGAGATGAAACTGGATAAGTTAGTAAATTTACAGCTACAGAAAATATATACGAACTCCGAGTTAGCCTTGAGTATTTTTATTTTATTTAAAGACCTGATGCCCAAATAGAATGACCTCTGTTACACCTTCAGTTGATGATAAACCGCAGCCTGCTGCCCGATTTTCATTTAACCGTGTATTTTTAAAGTTAAAATACAGCTTTTACAGTGCACTTGTATTCTTCCTGTTTGCTAACCCTGAAACGTCTGTTGTATTTCAACGTTTCTTTGGGCATCTTATTACATTTATTACACCTCGTGGCGCTCCGACGATTCATGGTATTTTTATTAATACACTTCTATTCTTTTTAACCATGTTTGGTCTGATGTTACTTCCCAGTGAGTAATGCTTTTGATAATACGCGCTCCTGATCTTTTGAGTATGTCAATCCCTTGTACTTCTCTTTAAAGAGGATCATTTGAGTCATTATCTCTGAACATTCAGCAGTGTACCCTTTCTTTTTAAAATGAAGATAAAGTGCAGTATATTTTATTTTATCTTGATTTGAAAATATAGGATTCCATCCCCCTTTGGGGATATATTCCTCTAAAGATGACTGTGAGGGGGACCAAAATAGCATTTGAACCGATTGTATTACTTGTATTACTTGTGTGTACTGTATATGTATATAAATATATGTCATTGTTTATGCTCTAAATATTATATAATATATAGTAGAATGAAGCCGAGTATTATTCTTATGGTACTGTTTGTACTTCTAGTTTTACTGTATGTATATAATAATTCATCGCATGCATTTGAAGGGTTCGAGTCTGGCTCAAAGTCTCTTATTATCTGCAAGGCAGACTGGTGTGGTCATTGCAAAAAAGCGGCCCCTGAATTTGATAAACTGATGGCAGCCTCTCCGATTACATTAAAAGATGGAAGCAAAGTGGATGTTAAAATGCTCGATGCTGACAAAGATAAGGCTGAGCTTAGCAACTACAAGATCAAGGGATTTCCCACTATTTTAGTTGTAAATGGCTCAGAAACCACGGAGTATCCGGGCGAAAGAACGAGTGATGGTGTGATGGACTTTCTCAACAGCACTTTTTAGGAAAAAGTGCGCAAAAATCTTTGTAGCATTGGTTGGGACTTTTGAGAGTGTGCAAGAAGATCAAATGGGGGGCTTTTGAGGATGTGCAAAAGGGTCGTGTGGGGACTTTTGAGAGTGTAGAAATGCTGTATTACACAGTATAAATACTATTTGTATTATTTATACAGTGTATAAATTGTAAACAGTGCAAACAGACAGACAGACAAACAGACAGATGCTGTCAAAAAGCAGACAGCATTATGTATCAACATCTGCCGACGACACAGTACTGATTATGCTGCCATCCGACTGTATCTATATTACTAATATTCACAACGCTAAAAACTGTAAAATGGTTACTTACTATCAAGATGGTCAGTATCTAAAAGAGGCAGTAGTTGTACCAAGTCTGTCTGTAGCTCCTGGTACTACTATTATCATGTATGGACAAGGACTGTCTAACAATGTACTGTCATTTGATGTCTATCGATACACTGCTAAACTGTAAACTGTAAAATCTAAAGGGAATTTCTCCGTTTTACAACAGGCTGCTGCTTAAAATACTGAACAACTGCCTCTTTGCCCTTTTGAATAATACTATCCTTTGTTGCCTCATCAAATGAAAATTCCATAATATTCAAATCGCCTAATCGTATCTGAATACACCCCGCATCATAAAACGTAGATTCTATGTTTAACTTTTGGACATATAATATACTTAACGGGCGCATTAATAGCTCATCTAATTCTAATGTTAATAGATCATCTTTCTTTTCAACTGATGTTCTTATAAGAATACTTATTGTTCGAGCATGTTCCTCTTTCGGTAATACAAATAACGGATAGTTGCTTATTACTGCGCCATCTGCCAAACAGTGCCCCGTTTGAGGACAAATGAAAGGCTGAAAATAATACGGAACGGTCATTGATGCACGGACAGCATCACCTATCCGATACGTAGGCGTATCCTTATAGCTAAATATAATAGGAGCAGCTTCATTCAAATCTGTCGCAATTATACGTAAAGATCTTCCAAACTTCTCATAACATTCGAGAAATGTAAAATCAGACGACAGCCCCTTCACATGTAAACATGCCTGAATTAACCTATGGAGTCTTTCTCCTGTATCCATGCCAAAATGTACGATCCATCCCGGAATTGAATCGACTTCTTTGATATTTGTAAAGTCAAAACGAACACAAAAATCATACAATTCATCCAATGTATACCCTATAGAAATACACATAGCAACCAATGCGCCTGCAGATACACCCATCCACTCTTTAATGACATGCATCGGCATATGTTTTGATAATTCTAAAAGGGCCCCAACGTGCGCCATAGCACATATTCCGCCACCCGAGAGGTAAATTCGATGAGGTAACATACTATATAATGTAGAACGTTACGAAGTCTTAGACCCAGTGTGAGATATAATATGTGAATTTTTTAAAATGCATTAAGGTAATGACTGACCCTACTCCTCAATTGGATCCAGCTGAATTATATGATAAACGTAAATCAAAAGATGCATCACGCCTTCGCGCTTATAATAAAATTTTAGAGCAAATCTATAATCGAATTCGTGTACTCTCTAAACTTCCAAATTCACCCTGTTATTTATTATACACAGTTCCACCATTTATTTTTGGATTACCAAAGATTGACCTAGAAGACTGTGTTATTTATATCATGTATCAGCTTCGCCACTCCAAATATGATGTACGATATACGCCGCCCAATATGTTATATATTTCATGGATACACCATGAGCAATCCTATATTGTTCAGCAGTCACCCATTATGGCAGCCATGTTAGAATCTGCAGAGCGAACACAGGCAGAGGCAGAACGAAATGAAAAAGAAGCAGCACGCCTATTGTATGGTAAAAAATCACAGCGAAAAGTGCAAATACAGACGCCTGGTTTTCATCAACGGGCAAATGGTCTGAAACCCGCATTAAAACAGCCCAGCGCTGCCATCAATACTGTTCTTAATCGCCCCCTATCAAATCCAGTAGCAGGTCCTCCTCCACCTTCTGCTGCCGATTATGTCCCTCCTACTACCTTTTTACAAAATATGTCGCACCCTCAAAACACAGTAGTTCAGCCAAAATCTGTGCCTGATTATTTAAAGCGTCCTGTACTATAGAATACGTACATGCTAAATCTCTATAAAATAAGATTTTATCTATTTATATTTGGATGCATTGGTTCTCGACTACTATTTACAGTAATTAGCGCATTCTCAACGGGATGGACTCTGTGGGTGCTTGGTTTAATTGCACTTATTCCAGTATATGCCTGGTTCTATATTATTTTTATTGGGAAACGCGATACGGGCCCTGAGGTATTTGGCGAATTAATATGGTGGAAGCAATTGCGCGTGGTTCATATGCTACTGTGGGCATTCTTTGCATTCTTGGCAATCTCTGGAAATCGACATGCATGGATCGTATTAGCAGTGGATACTGTATTCGGTTTATCTGCCTTCTTTATTCATCATTATAGGCATTTACATACAATGATTGCGTAATGCGTAATGCGTAATGTATTATGCATGCAATAACTCATGTAGGCGCTTTGAAACCACAGGTCCAACTTTTCGATTCCCCACTTTTACTTGTTCTACATCTTTTATAGGTGTATCCATTACTCCGCGCAATGAACCAAATGTATCAATTAGCGTTTCTGCCATTTTAACAGACAGCCCTGGACACTGTGCTAGACATGCAATTCCAAATTGCTTTGGTTCCATTGCGTTTGCCTTCTTTTGAATATGTAGACCATCCGTGACCTTAACAAGATCTGTCTTTCTTTGTAGGGATTCAGGGTCCTCTTTCCACTGTGCAATAAGTGCTTGAACCAATTCGGCAGTTTCATGCACAGATTCTGTCTGCATCACGGGAATTTGATAATGCAGTGATAGACGGTTAATAAATTTCATTAGTGCTGATTTTTGAAGCCGACCTGTAGCGGATGACAGTGCACCCTCTAAAATATAGAGGGGCTGCGTCTTCTTATCATGGCAAAATGACAGTATTCTACCACGCTGCTCACGATATCGCCCGTCCAAAATGGATGCCTCTAAATCACGAATTGATTTGCGCTCAATAATGATACCGACCTGAAATTGATCCTCCTCATTTTCATCCTTCATTTCTGTTCCAATCCAAATATCTGCCACAGGTAACTGGCGAATATGACAACCGTCTTCTTTTTCCAGAAGCGAAATAAGATCGGCTTCGCGTGTATCAAGACAGAACATGTTATAATATAATATATTATACTATAGTTTTATTTAGATTGTATTATAACTGTGTATAACTTTGTATAACTATCTAAATAAAAATTGTCTATAGTAAATAAATGACCGAGATCGCAACTACGATGAAGACCAATGTGCCCATAACCACCAATATTCACAGCATTCGACGCAAATATCCTGATAGAGTGCCTATCTTTGTATCAAAGGATCCTAATTCAAAGGTGCCTATGATTAGTAAAACCAAATTTTTAACTCCATATGATATAACTGTTGGTCAATTCATTTATATTATTCGGAAATGGATCAAACTACGACCTGAGGAATCCCTATTTATCTTTATCAATAATTCAATGCCTTGTACGAGTTTAACAATGAAAGAAGTATATAATGAATATCGATCGCCTGATGAAGTACTTCGAATTATGTATTCAACTGAGAACGCCTTTGGAGGATGCGCTGATTCGAATTAGAGACACTGTATATGTAAAAATTGAAAATAATAATACAGTATAATATAGCAGTTCGATCACAATAATGTCATCGTGTGATACATGCGTCAACTGGCTCACCGATCTATACAAATCGCATAACTCTACTATGAAATCTCCTTGTAGGGTATTTCATACTAAAGAATACATGGATCGGATTGAAAAAGACTTCCAAGAGAAGATATTAGTTCGTGCATTAATGTCCGCCTCTTTTTGGAAAAAACAGCACATGATGCTGTCAGGAAATGTTGACAATTTATCTAGGAGCAATGTATTATCAAATGCCCATGTGAATTTTGTTATTGGAAATGAAATGCGCCGCATTAATAATACAATTCTTCGTTCTAAGCGAATCTAATAAGCGAATCCAATTATGGAATTAACCCTTGTTTGCGCTTACGCTTCTTCTGATTCGAGGTTAATTTTAAAGGTGTTGCTTCAGGTATTTTATACTTCACTTCTTCCTTCGTTTCTTCCTTCGTTTCTTCCTTCTCTTCCTTCTCTTCCTTCTTCTCTTCCACTTCTTCCTTAGACTCTTCGGCCAGTCCCTCTTTATATTCGTCTTTCAGTTCCTGTATTTGATCTATTTTTTGCAAATCGACCCATTCATTGCATATAGATTGATCAAGCATTTCTTCGCTTGATTTGATGATTGCATCAAGTGCTTCCGTAGATGTTCTGTTCTCAGTGGTGAACTGGTATAAAGAGGTGACTGAGCCGAATGGAGATGATACATAATTTCCCATCTATTCTATGATAACAAACTCATCGTCTGCAGACACACTCCTATTGTAACTAAAATGTATATGTGTCTAAAACCAGGATTTGATAGGATATGTTGGTGCAAACATCCTTTCTAGCCCAGGAGTAAATGATGTATAATCGGTTTTACCAATTCGCGTAGATGGGTTGGATTGGAAAAAAGGATCCATTCCCGCAGCAACATCTGACACAGTATAGGGCACTTCGATCGTCTCTTCGCCACGCTTCTTCATAATTTCTTGTTGTTGCATTTGTTGCTGCTGTAAAGTGGTTTCTTGGCCATCCTCCCACACAATTTTAGGATCTTTCTCCTTTACTTCTACAATCTCCCATATGTTATCACCCTGTTTTGATTTTTCAATCACAGGAATTAGTCCCTTCTTGTCATAAATCTTCGTAAGTAATCCTTTTACATCATCGACCGAGTATTGCAGAAGACCCTTACTTGATTCTGGTTTATATGTTTGTAAAATCTTTCGCTCTTCATCGTCGAGTGCAGCACTATCAGGCAATAACATGTCATTATTCATGTCTTTATAGTATGATTCAGGTTGGGGAATACCCGCCTGTTGTTTTAGATATTTGGCTTGATTTTCCTGAAAATATTGTGAACCTTGACCCTGTGCGGCCCAATCCAACGGATACCGGGTCATGGCATCACTGATTTCTTTCTTAGATGCTTCACGTGAACCCTGATTGTGAAAAATAGCTGACATTTCATAGTCATCTACATTATCAATTTCATCTAGACGATAGGGTTTTTCCGGCAATAACATATTATTTGCATTTACATTTGGCTTTCCTGTAGGAGGCTGACCAGCTACAGGAGGCTGACCATGGCCAGCTATATTTTGAAATGCCTCTAAATACTTCCTTCCACCAAAGTATAAAAATACATAACCAATTGCAAGTAATACTAAAATTGTTAGTAATACAGAATTGTTCATGATACTTCCTTTCTATATAATAATAAATAATATCAAAGTAGAATGCCCGTTAAATCTCGTAAAGTAAATCGACGTCAAAAGATACGTACCCGTAAAATGATCCGAAGTAATGTAGGTAAACTTCTTCCTCCTCTCGATGTGCGCTCTAATGGAGACCTATCAGGATTTCTTAAACGTATTACAAAAGGCCCTATTACCATTGTAATGATATATGCTGACTGGTGCGGACATTGTCAAACAATGAAGCCTATTTTTGATAGTGCATCCAATTCTTCTCAGCGTAGTTGCCAAGTTGTCAAAGTGAAAGATGACATGATAGACAAAGTAAATGCATCCATTAAGCGTATCAATTCATCTGCGCGCCCCGTCGAAGTACAAGGTTATCCCACCATTGTTGCAATGGATAACCAGGGAAATAAAGTAACTGAAATCAATGCTGTAAAAAATGAGAAAGTTATGACATCTGTAATGAATGAATCAGGAAACCTTGCTTTGCAAGCTAAAATGAATGTGAAACAAGGCGTGCCATCGATTGAACTGGGTGAAACAGTTACAGAGCAAACGGCAGAAGGGGCAGAAGTGGCAGAAGCGGCAGAGGCAGAAGCGGCAGAAGCGGCAGAAGGGGCAGAAGGGGCAGCAGAAGAAGAAAATCTAACATTATCGCTTGCATCTCCTCCCAAAATAAACTTATCATTAAACACAAATCCTACTAAAATCCCTAATGGAATCACTGCTACCGCTGATAGTATTAAGCGCTATGATAAAGAGCCCCCTTATACTGGTACAATTGGCGGAAGTCTCTATAGTGTTATGTCACAAACGGCATATACGTTAGCACCCGCCGCACTACTTCTTGCAACGGCATCCGCAGTAATGAATCGACGGACGCATAAACGATTGAAATTAAAGTCGAAGTCGAAGTCGAAGTCGAAGCGCCGTTCTAACAGAAAATAATAATGATATACAGTGGATAAAAATTGACCATTATATTTTACAAGATTTATAGCAGCCATATCATGTCTGATACTGATCTTGTCTTTCATTTACTGGATATTCAAGCACGGGACATTCGTATTGAATCTGAGCAGGAGGATGTACGCGAAATCGTCTATGAATCCAATTCTGATGAAGAAGATGATGAATTCCAATCCAAAAAAAAGAAACGTAAAACAAACCAGGCAGGAACCAATCAACGCGAACTAGTCATCCATCTTTTCGGTGCTACGGAATCAGGTCAAGTGATACGATGCGATGTAACTGGATTTCGCCCTACAATGTACATACGCTTGCCTGAAGAGAAAACAAGTGTTGCCGCAGAAGATATTAAAAAATACATTCAAAGTCAAGGAATCCCTATGGGACAGCTTACCATTAAACGACTAACTAAAAAAATATTCTATGGATTTACTGCAAACACCTTATATCCCTTTCTACAAATTGAAGTGCCGTCTCTATCACTCTTTCGTACTCTCCGCAATTTATTCCTAGATGAAAGTCTACAGTTCGCTACAAAGCGCCCACTGGATGGGTCTCTGCGCGGAAAAACCGTGGAGATCTTTGAAGCTAATATTGACCCCATGCTTCGATTTCTCCACATACAAAATATTCAACCATGCTCATGGGTCGCCATCAAAGACGGCATGAATTCAATTACAGATAACAAAGAACATTCACTTGTGATCGAGTGCGATTATGAACAAGTTGTTCCTACCAAAGGACTGCGTGTATCTGCGCCCTTCTTAACTGCATCGTGGGATATTGAATGTTTCTCTATGACAGGTGATTTTCCCCTTGCAAAGCGGACATGGGCCAAAGCTGCAAAGGAGCTTGTTTCCCTTTCGACCACAAGTGAACAACTGGTCGACTTGCTCGTGCAAAGTTTGTGTACAGGACAGTCGCCAACGGATACGCTTCCCAAAGGGATGACACCAATCTACTGCAAATTTAAGCCAAAAGTGGGATTGCCACAAATACATGCTAAATTGAGCAAGGAGGACTATTCTGCAATTCTACACGATGAAGACGGCGTAACCATGCTTGAAAAGGTAATTGGGAAACTCTTACAGTCGATGGTCTATCTCGTGGGCGACCCCGTCATTCAAATTGGAACTACTCTTACACGCGGTGCGCCAAATGATGCGGATCGCCACCTCTTTGTCTTTCCCGATTGTGCCTCGATTGCTGGAATTACTGTTCATGCCTATCCATCCGAAGAGAAGATGATTCTAGCCTGGTTTGAATGGATGATTGAGCAGAATCCTGATATCTTAATTGGGTACAATGTATTTGGTTTTGATGAATCCTATCTGTGGCACCGCGCAGAAGAACTTGGACTGATTCATGGACAATCACCAATCCATCAGTTAACGCGCTTGTTTGAGCTTGCCAGTGAAATGAAATTAGAGGAGAAGTTTCTTAGCTCTTCTGCTATGGGAGATAACCGCATGTACATCTGGACAACACATGGGCGACTGCAGATTGATATGTTTCACTATATCAAGCGAAATAATGTACTCCCTTCCTATAAATTGGATGAAGTTACAAAACACTTTATGTCTGGCAAACTAAAGCGGCAAAGTTACGAGGGCGGTATCTTATCATTGCACGTTGCTGGTGCCGTGAAAGATGTTAAACCTGGGCGCTCTATTATGCTACTCGATGACACGGGTGAAACAGTATCTCCTAAGATGATTGTCGATTCTGTTCAGGATGGAGGTATACTTATCTTTAGGTGTGAACTAGACGATGATGCACTTACTGAGATGGAGGATGCGACAAAGTGGGTTATTGTCAAAGATGATGTAAGCCCGCAAGACATTTTCAGATTGCATCGTGGCTCTGCAGAGGATCGCGCGGTTGTTGGAAAATATTGTCTTCAAGATTGTGATCTCGTTATTGATCTATATAGAAAACTGGAAACATTCAATAATTCCATGTCTATGGCAAATGTCTGCTCAGTGCCCGTGAGTTATATCTTTACCCGCGGTCAAGGAATTAAGATCGAATCCTTGATTTTCAAACAATGCAGGGAACGCGGCATTGTAATTCCCGTGCTACCCGTGCCACGGCAGGGCAGTTCAGAAGACTCCTATGAGGGCGCCATCGTTCTTGACCCTGAACCTGGGTTTTATGCAACCTCGCCAGTAGGTGTATGCGATTTTGCATCACTGTATCCCAGTACAATTGTAAGTGAAAATATCAGTCATGATTCGCTACTATGGATCAAGGACTTTAATGAAGATGGTACACTGATTTCACATAATTGGGGTTCAGAGGTATATGATGAATGCGAGGGCTATGCCTATACTGATATTGAGTTTGATATCATTCGCCCTGATCCCGCGGATATGCGCAAGCACCCCTCCAAAATAAAATGTGGTCGCAGAATTTGTCGTTATGCACAACCCCTCGATGGCTCCAAGTCTACCTTGCCACAGATTACTACATGGCTTCTTACTGCGAGGTCGGCTAAAAAGAAAGAGATGAAAGCGGAAAAAGATCCTGAGCGTTATGCGCTTCTTGATGCAGAACAGTTGGCATACAAACTCACAGGTAATTCCCTATATGGTCAGCTTGGATCTGGTACATTCAAAATCCGTCTTCAAGCACTGGCCGCATCTGTTACTGCGTATGGTCGCAAACAGATCTTATTTGCAAAAGATGCCATTGAACTATTTTATGGGCCAGACGCAAAAGATCCGCGCTGCTCTGCCAAATGCATGGCAAAAGTGGTATATGGTGACTCGGTGACAGGAGATACACCCCTTACGTTACGCAATGAAACGACGCAGGAAATATACATGAAACGCATTGATGAACTTTTCCCAGATAGTGATTGGGAATTATACCATGATACAAAAGAATGTATTCCTCTAGATAATATCAGTGTTTGGACTGAGACTGGATTTTCACCCATTCACAAACTCATTCGTCATAAATTACATAAGGATAAAAAGATGTTTAGGATTAATACACATACAGGCATTGTAGACGTTACTGAGGACCATAGCTTGGTATTAAAAGATGGAACAGAAGTGAAACCGTGCAATGTGACAATCGGTACTGAACTGTTACATAATGATGAATCCTATAAAGAATTCAATAGAATGAATACAGTTACATCTATCACGGAGAATGAAGCATTTGTAATGGGATTCTTTGTGGCCGACGGTTCATCTGATGTATTTAAATTAATACCTGATGCATTAAAATACCAAGAACTATTCTATAATCAACATGGTGAAAGAAAGATAGGTGACATCATTCTTAATGCCCCAGTTGCCATTATTCAATCCTTTTGGAATGGATTTTGTGAAGGTAAACGCATAAGCATAAGCATAAGCATAAGCATAAGCGATAGCAATAGTGATATTAAGTTTGATCAAAAAGGAAAGGAGATCGGAGCAGGCTTATGTATTCTAGCAAGACGTTTAGGATATTCCGTTTCAATTCACGAACGGGAAACAAAAGAGAATACATTTCGATATACAATGACTAAAAAAACGCAGGGTAAAAACAAATATTCTATTGAAAAATACCGAGAATTACCTAAAACAGAGGGCGACGTGTATGTATACGATTTAGAAACTGAAAATCACCACTTTGGAGTTGGGCCAGGGGCCCTCATTGTCCATAACACGGATTCACTCTTTGTCGAATTCAATCCGCGCAACCCTGCCACAGGTGAACGTCTTGAAGGACGGGAAGCTCGTCAAGCCACAATTGACATCACAGGCGAAGCAGGGCATTTCATTACTAAAGTTCTAGCACCACCTCATGACTTTGAATTTGATAAAGCATTTGATCCTCTTCTTATGTTTTCTAAGAAGCGCTATGCAGGCAACATGTATGAAGAAAATGCAGATGATTATGTTCATAAATACATGGGAATTGCGCTCAAACGTCGCGATAACGCACCCATTGTCAAGACGATCTTTGGTGGCGCCATGAAGATGCTACTTGATAAACGAGATGTAACGGGTGCATTTCAATTTGTCAAAAATAAGTGTTTGGAACTGGTGGATGGCAAAGTGAGTCTAGGTCAACTTACTGTGACAAAGTCATTACGTGCGGATTATGCAGACCCTGCAAGAATCGCCCATAAGGCGCTTGCGGATCGTATTACAATGCGTGATCCTGGTAATGCCCCTGCAGCAGGTGACCGCATTGGTTATGTCTATATTAGCCCTAAAGCTGGGCAATTAGCCTCGAAGCTACAAGGAGAGCGTATTGAAACGCCGCTCTTTATCAAAGAGCATAAATTACTACCTGATTATCGGCATTATATTGAGCATCAGTTGCAGAATCCCATTTCTCAGGCATTTGGTCTACTGCTTGAACTAATTCCTGGATTTAAATATGATATGGTGAAAGGATGCCCGCCAGTGGCAGAGTTAGATAAATACCTGGCGTTCCGCGAAGGAAAAGCAGCGGATTTGTTATTTTCAGAGTGTTTGAAGAAGTTTGAAAAAATAAGCACCACTAGCGCGGCGATTCATATGTTTGGACCAAAATTAGTAATTACTAAGTCGCGTACAACGAATGCTGCGAATGCTGCAGATGCTGCAAATGCTGTAAGTGCTGTAAGTGCATCGCAAACTTCCTCTTCTGTACAAGAAAAACCAAAAGTAGTAGTTCAAAAATCAATGAGTAGTTATTTATATGATTCTTTCATTGTTGATAACATAAAAAAGAAAGAACGAGCGGTAGCTGCTAAGAAGAATGCGGCAGCTGCTAAAAAAGAGTAGATCTTCTATAAGAAGATCTTTTACAAGAAGATCTTTTACGAGTAGATCTTTTATAAGAAGATCTTTTACGAGTAGATCTTTTATAAGAAGATCTTTTATAAGTAGATCTTCTACGAGTCACACGTTTACCCCCATATGGTTTCTTTGCTCTATACGTTTGTCTTATTTTTTTAACCTTTCCAGATGACTGTGTATTACCCATATCATATATCCGTTGGTTAATTATATCATCCAACGAGGAATTTCCCATTGATTTTATTAAACTTACTTCTTTGCACATTTGCTTTATCATTTGAAATCGATTCTTATTATTAAGATAAATACAGCGTCCATAATCAATCATACGTAACCCATGATCAGGGTTATAATAAAAATGCATAATAGGATCATGCACATTTACAATGTTGCATTCAATCGCTAATCTGCAGATAATATCTATAAATTTATTCTTGCAATCAGGTATAGATGTATCATCCTGATAGATGGGTCCTCTCCATCCATTCTCTTTAGAATAATATTCCATTACAATGTAATAAAACGGGGGTGTATATAATATATTATAGGTAATATCATCACCATTACTGTTAAACGTACTTAAATGTATATCAAATGGAAGCGAATCCTGTCCAGTATATAGACCATGTTCGTATATTTTAGGACCTAGATCATATGTTGCTGCATCTGATTGAAACTTTACTTCTTTTTCGCAGCTTTCTTTAAATTCCTGTATTGCTGTTGCTGTATTACTCGATGCGTGAATTAGTTTAACAATGGTGTCACTGTTACCATACAGTGTCGTTAAAAATCGTATATCAATGCATTTTAGCGGATTCTCAATGCCTCCACTGTCTCTTTTTATTCCACGATATACCATATATGTATCTTTTAACTCATTTTTAACTCTTGGATCTGTATTTTGTATAGAGAGTAAAGGTTCTGATATATTCATCTACCTAAATATATATAAATTAAAATATCTATCCACAATAAATGGGAAATCGTCCTAGTACCCAGCTAAAGTTTACATTGATTGATAATAAGCATCACGCAGAACAATTACTGGCAAATGCGGAGAAAAAAGACTTTTATTTGACAGAATGCCACGATGATAGAAATAATTCATATGCTAGACGGCAAATGACATATACCTCTAATACAATATCCCCTGTAGATGTGCGATTCTATACACTTCAATTGGATGTACTAAAAGATCGCATTCCTATACGATTGCAAATAGACTTGGGAGAAATACAAATTATCCAATTAATGCCATCTGCAGATGGTGGAATGCCACATACGCGACCTGATGCTATTATTTGTTATCCGGACATTAAACGACTCTCATCACTTTCAACATTGGTACATGAATTATGGCATATTCACCAGCGTAAATTCCAAAGTTTGTGGAATGATGTATTCCTCCGTCTAGGATGGGCTGAATGGAAAGGAAAACTTCCAATGCATCTTGAGAATAATCGTCGGTACAATCCTGATACAATTGATTGTCCATTATGGATGTTTAAGAATACGTGGATTCCTATACCTATTTTTAATGATGTTTCCACTCCTAAAGTGGATGAAGTATCTATCTGGTTTTATCATAATACATTGCATCATATTTCTAAGCAAATTCCTGAAGAACTAGACAGTGTATTTCCTCATTTGCCACACAGTGCGTATGAACACCCCCGTGAACTGACAGCCTATATGTTATCAGAACCAGATACACAGCAGACATCGCCTGGATATAAACAGTTATTAGATCTCATAGGGCATTTGTCTGAATTATTTGATGCATAAGATATTATAATAGAATACTATAGTAGCCATTATAGATGTGTATGAAAGATAAACACTGTGACACCCATATTTCACTGCATTCCGTTGGAATTCAATCCCAGGGGTGCCTCAAAGATAATCAATGGCTACAAAGTATTAATATCCCATCCTATCAATCTATAGAGCATCCTAACATCTATGTGGATTTACCCACTGTAAAAATAACACATATTCGGAATGTAGCACATGGACAATTTGGCTATATTGATTTAGCATTATATGAGACAGCCGATAGTTCAAAAGAGATATATATAAAACGACCCATCATACATGGTTATAGCCTTTTAAGAGAAGCATGTGTTCAGAAACTGGTCGGTGATAATTTAGGTAAAATTGGATATCGAAATGGTGCGCCGACCGTGGTTAGCATTTTTAAACTGAGAAATGGATCCATTTGCTTTGGAATGGAACAGATTGAAGGAGCATGTACACTTGATAAATATTTGGAATCAGTTCCTAGCAATCAAATCTCCAATGTAATTATCGATTGTCTTCTTCAGCTATGTGGTATGAAAACGTTTCTCACGAATACACTTGGTATGAATCATAGAGATTTAAAACCGAGTAATTGCCTAATTGTAGAGCGTAATACTGCCGAAACGCGATTTATTACAGTAGAAAATGAAGTGATTGAAATATTGACGAAGCGGTCCATTACGCTGATTGATTTTGGATTCGCATGTATTGGATCACCCATTACCCATCAGTCATATTTATCACTCAGTACTGTGTACCCAAAGCTAGATCCATGTCCCAAAGAAGGGCGCGATATGTATGTATTTATTGGGCTATTATACATTGATTATCATATGAAACTTCCTCCAAATCTAGTAGCGCTATTTGAGTCATGGCTAGAAGTACCTGGTTCCAATTTATGTACACTTATGAGAAAAGATAATGAAAATTCTAAAAAGTGGCTGTATTTTATGGCAGGAAATGAGCAGATTTTAAGTTTCAATTCATGTCCGAAACGGATTATTCGTGATTTAACTCGTATGTTTATTGCGTGTTAAGCGGCTTAGGTGGTAGCCAAATACCTACATTATAATATACTTTGCAGATATTATCGTCAAATTCAGCAAGATGCTGTCCATTATATTCGGCACCTCCATAGAAGGAATTGTAGGGAATATGCACTTCCGTTGCATTTCCAAGATAGGCTGCCATGTAGCACATGGTGGATGCTGATGTAACTAGCTTTGACGATTTCATTAGAAAATCAAAGTCGTCGCCCAAGTTTCCACTAATCCAAATAGGATTCAGATCATCATACATTGCATAATAGTCCTTTTCCCATTGTTGCTCAGGTTTATTAATAACAATGTACAGTTTATCATATGTAATGGTTGATAAGATTTGTTTGATCTCTACTGGATTAAATATCTGAGATGTATTCTGCTCATGATCCCAGAAATCACCGCATCGAAGGTGAAGTGTAACATCATTTGCGGTAGGCTGTTGCGTATGGTTCGTTTTGTATTTTACAATATTAGCAATCTTGATGCGGTTGCTAATATTATTCTGATTATCAGAATGAAATAAGGATCGCACATAGTTTCGCTCAAACTTAAAGATTTCGGATCGTTGAAAGAATCCCATCAATAAGATATCTTTAGATGTGTCAATCTGCGGAATAGAACCATTCATATAGTGCTTTGCAATTGTCTTAAATTTATCATCATCAATGATCGTATTAAATTCAAGATTAATATGAAATGTGGGCTGAACATCGTCATAATTGTAAATCTTCTTCATTATTTCTGCGGCAAAATATTGAAATAAATTATTGCCGAACTGCCCCTGTATTAGAAAGTATACTGTTTTTGTCATTTTAGTATACACGTGGCTTTATTTTAAACTCATTTTATTGCACACAGATGATCATTTACAGCTACGATTAGTTTTCCTATATCCCATCTCTTATTTCTTTGCCGCTGCATATATATGTCTATGCGGTCATTGTTGTAATGTAACGCCTTGTCCAAATAATACAGTCTTATTTTATATAATGTAGCCAACAGATGATCCATAGACTCGACTGTGTATGTACTACTCAATATTCTTTCAACTAAATATACTGCCTTCTGTAATGTTTTAGATGTATTGTAATATGGTTTGGATTTAATGCGTAGAAGTATTTGATATATATTGTACATAGTTATATGGTAGTTATCTGTAACTATTTAGATTATGTACATACTAATCTAAAGTAGTTCCTCAATCATACACTATGCTTGATGCAGTAGTTGCTGCATTTCAACACGATACAGACCGACAGCATATAAATGATTATATTACTACAATAATAAACCGCAATATTTCCTCAGAGATTGATAAATTATATATAACTGCATTCTATCTACGTGATATTCACTGTGGTAAAGGTGAACGTGACGTGTTTTATCATATTATAAAGCAACTTGCACTACATCAACCTAATAATACACAATGCATCATTTCACTTATTCCCTTTTATGGATGCTGGAGAGATATGTGGGAGATTATGTGCCCTGAACTAGAAGATGCTATCTTGGCATATGTGAAGGAAGTATTTATGGCAGATTTGACCTATTGTGCAACGGACCAAATTTCTAAAATGTCTTATTTATGCAAGTGGCTTCCTCGTGAAAAATCAAATCCACTTATGGCAAAGAAGATTGCGAATTATATGTATAAGGGATCTCTGCGCAGTAGGCTTATTCAATATCGCAAGGAAGCCAGTTATATGAATCAGATAAAACAGACAGTAGAGATTGACATGTGTCGTGGTAAATGGAGACAAATTATACCAGCAATGATTCCAGTGATGTGTTTAAAACGCAATATGTTCGCCCTACTGAATATAACATGTGACGGGGGTGTACGATATCCTGACAGTGATGATCGAATTGCATGCCGCGAACACTTTTTAGAATATAATAGACTGCTGACTTAAAGCATTTAGATACCTATAAGTAGGATTCGTCCTCTGTTTTCTGTTTAGTATGTATATTACACCCGTGGACAGCATTGTGCTTTTATAGGCAAACTGTGTAGATCGTACTCTCATTCAATTAGAATTTAATGTTCGTTTATAGAATGCAGTAAAGAAAACATTACAGCACCGTGTGATATATATAGATAGTATAGATAATTCCAAGTTATGTATTCTTTGTGTAAAATAATACATAACTATAAGTGCAGTTCTATATAAAGGATGTCTGATTCTGATGATGAAAAATCAGATGGAACAAAGCAAATATCCATTGCTGTACAACAGGGTCAGAAACGTCGTATAATGAAAGGAATGGTGTATAACATTGATGAGAAACATGGGTACATTTACTTGGTTCGTACCCGTGAATTTAAATCACTTGGTCAACCCATTTATAAAGTGGGACGCACTTCACAGTGTCCCGACACACGAATTACACGACTTCATAAATATACAAAAGGATCTGAAATATATTTGATTCTACAGTGCCATGTGAACGATGTGGGGTTAATTGAAAAGGAGATTTTAGAGAAGTTCTGTTTAAAATGGAATCCTGGGCCTGATGGATCAGAGGACTTCATTATTCCTACTACCATGGAAGTAATGGAAGCAAAACAGATTATCTTTGAAGTAATTCAGCGATATGAACAGAAACGCGTTTAATATTAAATCTATGTATATATTACAACATGGACTGGTCTAAATATTTTACATCAGCAGACGAACCTAAAAAGGCTAAATTATCAGTTCCTGCAAAGAATTTGAATGTGATGCGCAAATCTCCTAAATATGCGAATTGGGAGCGTAATGTAACAAAAGAGTATGAACTAGCTGTTAATAATTCGGGTACAATTGAGAATGCGCGTAAGAAATTTCCGTTTCCCTCAGATGAACGACAGAAATTGTTTATTTCAATTCAAAACCTAATAAAGCTACAACGAACTCCAGGCATGGATGCCTATCTTACACAGGTGAAAAAAGAGCATGATTTAGTGGTTGGCGATGATATGCCGCAAGTGGAAACTGTCTTTCCTTTTCCTGTAAGTGGAGGACGTTCTTACAAACGTAATAAGCGTAGCACTCGTAAGCGTAGCATGCGTAATAAGCGTAGCACTCAAAGCACTCGTAAGTAAATAAATAACAGTCTAAATCTACATATACATATAATAATAAAC
>Ga0007819_1000181_pt1 | contig 21291 bp, 20 predicted proteins | sample CryBogCBE07Jul09_FD_71203 | JGI IMG/M metagenome (GOLD analysis project Ga0007819, IMG submission 71203) | Freshwater microbial communities from Crystal Bog, Wisconsin, USA - CBE07Jul09 | ecosystem: Environmental > Aquatic > Freshwater > Lake | place: Crystal Bog, Wisconsin, USA | collected... | reverse complement strand
GTTCTTGCAGTAATTGTCTGAAAGCTTTTAATGTGAGTCTCTATAGATGGCGGCCCAACATCATAACTAAAAGGGGGTGTAATTTTATTGCTAGCATTTTCCCAATTTCCGCTTAACTCCATACCCACGAGAAATTTATCGAATTGTTTATTGAAACCGAGCCTTAATCCTTTATCCCAGGCATTAAATTCATCTGCTGATCTTGATTCAAATTGATTTCCATAGTCGAAGGTCTCAGATGTAATTTGTGTTGGATTTTCAGTTATATGACTCCAACTGCGCCCTATTGAAAACGAACCATAAAAACCATTCCAATCAAATTTATCCTCGGCGAATGTTAACTTTGATAATCCAAGAAATATAAGTAAAAATAAAATTGGGGTGATACGAGCTTTCATTATAGTTTTCCAAACGATAAGCCACTAATAAATAGTGAATAAAGTTAAATCTAATTGATCCTTATCAAAACAATTTTAAATGAATTTTGCATAATACCAAAAAAAGCCACTCTTAAAAGTGGCCTCTTAATAATTCTCTACCCATTCCTTAGAGGGATTAGTAATGAATAGTCCGCTAGTGTAGTGCTATTAATATAGGGGGGGCCTAAAAGCCCCAAGTTAATAAATATCTTGAATAGTATTTAGTGTGATACGTAAATAACTTCTCCAAATCGATGGTTACAGCCCCATCTTCATCATAAAGTTGTTTAGGTTTAGGATCTTCGAGCATAGTCTTCTTAACTTTGAGCTTAGCTTTCCTTCCAAACTCTTCTTCAAAGACTTCTTTCATGACTGTTTCTAGCTCATGAGAAGCTGAATTTCTAACTATAAAACTGTCGTGAACAGGTAAAACTACATGACCTAATTTAAGCATTTGTAGCATCACTTTCTCAGCGACTTTAGAGTCTTGATTCATAAGTTTCAAACCTACGCCTTTAAGGAAGTGTCTTTTAATAGGATCATGTCTTTTCTTTAGGGCTTTAATAAGACTTTTTGCATTCTTGATCCCTTCTTTAGCAATTGCTTTAGCTGCTTTAGTTTCATCATTTGCATTAAGCATAATAAGCATAGCTGTCTTTTGATCTTCTCTATCAAATCCTTTAACATCGTAAGCTTCTTCAGGAGGGTCAAGATTGTCATTAGCGTAAAGCATTCTAATGTGATGACCTGAGTAATCTAATTCTTCAGTAGGCTTATGATTAATCGTGATGTACTTTCTATATTGACTGGGAATGCCTTGCCACCATCCACCATAGAATCTTCCTCCTTGTTTCCATGATCCATTATTAAATACTCTATAAAGATGTGTGCTTGTAAAATTGATCTGCCTTTTCTGAGGATCTTTCTTCGTATTGATTTCTTTAATTAAGGATTTAAATTGACTATCTTTAATCTCCAAAGCAATTCTCGCTGATGCAATCTTTCGATTAATCTTAACTAGATTCATTTTCATCTTCTTAGTGAATTTAGTATCTTTAAAGTCAAGAGAATTATCCTTTTCATCTTTAAGATAAATAGACTTTCTCTCACCTTGCGATCCAACAATAGCAATACAACCATCTTTTGTAATAATTGAATAAATACCATACTCAGGATCTAAGATTTTATTTATTAACTTATCGGTAGCTTTAATTCTAGACATTCTATTTTTATCACCTCTAAATCCTCTATAAAGCTCTAAATATTCCAAACTTAAAAGATCATCAATAATTCCAATAGTGAAGTTGTAAGTTAAGAAGAGTTTTCTATATCGAGATTCTTTGTGATAGTTAGTCTTGTTAAGAGAAATAGATCGATAAGGATTGATACCTAACTTTGAAGCTGACCATAGCTCAATCAGAAAGATTCTGAGATGTTTCTTTATCTTTTCAGGGTCTTTTATTCTTATCTGTTTTGATTTGCGTAAAGCTTTTATTTCTTCAAAGATTGCATCAGTGACAAGTTTTACTTCAGGAAAGTCAGACCATTTATGTACGTCAAACATAGGTGCATTTTCAAGTAGTTCTGCTCTCTGAATCTCTTCTTTAGTATGATTTGTTGGCATATAAGTTATTGATTTATATGGTAGCGCTATGATCAATGAAAAGAATTTATCTTATCCTAACTTTAGCGCTAAATCTTCAGCTTTAGGATGGTAATAACGCTTTAACATTCTCAAATCCTTATGCCCTGTGACAGCAGAAAGTTCTAAGATATTAGGCAATTTATTAGCCAATCTTGTTGTTGCTTCATGCCTTAGATCATGAAAGTGAAGATTATCAATACCCGCTTTTCTGCACATTCTTTTCCAAGCATTCACAACAGAATCTTTTTGTGTCCAAGTCCAAAAGACACGCTTGGACTTAGGGTGTCTTGGCATACTATTTAATATCTCTATGGCTTTAGTGGATAGAGGTACAGTTCTAGAGTCACCATTTTTAGTTGTGGCTAGATAAGCTGTTCTTTTTTCTAGATTAATATTGTTCCAAGTCAATGATAGTAGTTCACTGCAACGCATTGCAGTTTCAATCGCTAACTGAATCATATGAGGAAGCAATTCAGAACGAGAGAGTCTGCTATAGGTCATCAATCTTTCCTCTTCATCACCCTCTAAAACTCTATTTCTCTGATTATTTACTCTTGGTTTTCTAATATTGCGACAAGGATTAGTTTCAATCGGTATAGACCATTCCTTAATAGACATTTCAAAGATCTGACTGATTAGACTTATCTCATTAAGAACCGAGGAGGGCGCTAAACCTGCTTTTAATCTTGAGTCTCTGAAACGAGCAATATCTTTACTTTGAAGTTTAGTAAGGTAGTAATGACCAATCTCTCTTTGAAGTTTCTTTAAACGAGGACGTTCTTGCTTATATCCTTTCTTATGAATAGAGACTTCATTAATGTAACGATCAATAAGACTACCTATCGTTAATTTCTCAGCCTCTTTTCTGTTAATGTAAGAACCTGTATCAATCTCAAGTTCTTTTTGACGTGCCCAAAGTGTTGCTTCTTCTTTTGTCTTAAATGATTTATAGATCGGTGGAATACCAGCACGTCTAATTTGAACACGATAAGTGTTTTGTGGTGTTTGAGATATACCTGCCATAATCCTGCGTTCCTTTCTTCTTGCATATTAAGTGTATATGCGAGGAACACATTTACTGGGATACAGTATTAGTGAGGCTTTCGGAGTATTGGTGAAATTCTTGTTATGAATCCTGCGCTCTAACCAGCTGAGCTACATCACCTTCTATGAAACAAAATAAAGCGTTGAATTATATTTTTTTAAACACCTAAAGTCAAAGGCTGATATTAGACGTTAAATCTAAAATGCATAACATCACCATCTTTAACGATGTATTCCTTGCCTTCTAAGCGCATTTTCCCAGCTTCTTTAGATTTTTGTTCGCCATTGTAAGCAATGAAATCATCGTAAGAAATAACCTCAGCTCGAATAAAGCCTTTTTCAAAGTCTGTATGAATAACACCAGCAGCTTCAGGCGCAGTCGCCCCTTTTTTTACAGTCCAGGCCCTTACTTCTTTCACGCCTGCTGTGAAGTAAGTTTGTAATCCCAACAGAGCATAAGCCGACCTGATTACTCTATCGAGACCCGGCTCTTCCAACCCTAGCTCAGTTAAGAATATAGCCTTATCCTCGTCTTCTAAATCAGCAATCTCTGCTTCAATTTTTGCGCAAATAGAAATAACAGGAAGATTTTCTTTTTGACCTAAAGCTTTCAGTGAGTCGAGTATAGGATTGTTAGTAAATCCTGTTTCATTGACATTAGCTACAAACATAACAGGCTTAACTGTAATTAAACATAAAGGTTTGATAAGTTTTAGTTCATCATCATCAAGATTTAAATTTTTAACCAATTTTCCTTGGTCGAGATGAGCAGAAATTTTTGTCAGAATTGAAACAAGTTGAATGGCTTCTTTATCGCCAGATTTTGCTTTTTTATTTTCTCGCTGAAGTGTTTTATCTACCGTTTCCATATCAGCTAAAATAAGTTCTGTATTGATGACCTCAATATCAGAAAGAGGATCTACCTTGCCAGAAACGTGAACAATGTTGTCATCTTGAAAGCAGCGAACTACATGCACTATGGCGTCAGTCTCTCTAATATTCGCTAAAAATTTATTACCAAGACCTTCACCTTTTGATGCTCCGGCAACAAGACCTGCGATGTCAACAAATTCTACTATAGCTGGCTGTGTTTTTTCTGGGTTAACAATAGTTATGAGTTTTTCAATTCTAGGATCCGGGACTTCTACAATCCCAATATTGGGTTCAATGGTGCAGAAAGGATAATTTTCTGCAGCAATACTTGCCTTAGTAATCGCATTGAATAGCGTTGATTTTCCAACGTTAGGTAATCCAACAATTCCACATTTCATAATTTATTTTTCTTTATTTATTGGTATGAAGATTGAGCATAGCTTTTTCAAATTGACCTGATGCAATTTCATTAAAAAGTCGACTGCTTTTTTCTATAGATTCATCAATGAGATCCCTCTCTTTAGATGAAGGATTTTTTAATACGTAATCTACAACTAAATGTTTTTCACCTGGGTGTCCAATACCAATCTTTAAGCGCCAAAAATCTTGTGAGCCAATAGAGGTAAATATACTTTTAAGGCCATTATGTCCTCCATGACTGCCACCAAATTTCAGTTTAGCTTGCCCAACATTTATATCAAGATCATCATGAACCACAAGAATTTCGTTTGGATTTATTTTGTAGAACTTTGTAATTGCTGCAAGTGTTTTGCCACTATCATTCATAAATGTATTGGGCTTTGCAAAATAAAATTCTTCTGTATTCGAAGATTTTCCAAAACTTGAGAAAAATTTATCACTATTTTGTAATTTGATATTTTGTTGGTGAGCGACAAGGTCGATCCACCAAAAACCTACATTGTGTCTGGTGTCAGAATATTTTTCGCCGCGGTTCCCGAGGCCTACAAATAATTTAATTTGGCTCATATGAAAAAATAAGGCGCACTTAATTTAAAAAAAGTGCGCCTTATTCATATCAAAGCTAGATTATTTAGCTTTGTCTGATTTAGCGTCTTCAGCCGGAGCTGCATCTGAAGCCTTAGCGCCGTCAGCTGCTGGGGCAGCTGCATCAGCAGCACCTTCTGCTGGCTTAGCTTCAACCTCTTCAGCCATGGCTCTTGGTTTAGCAACAGAAGCTACTGCTGCATCATTACCATGAGCAAGCTGAACGAATTCAACACCTTCAGGCATCTTAATTTCTGATAAATGAATTGATTGACCAATATCAATTGTTGCCAAATCAACTTCAATAAACTCAGGAAGATTTTTTGGTAAACAAGAAATATTTGCTTCAGTCATGATGTGCGAAACAATACCGCCGTTGAGTTTAACGCCTGGAGAAACTTCAGCATTAATAAAATGGAATGGCACTTTAACGTGAATTTTTTCATTTTCATTAACACGTTGAAAATCAATATGCTGAATTGTATTTCTTACAGGATGCATTTGATAATCTCTTAATAAGACAGACTCTTTATTGCCTTCTAAATTAAGCGTTAAGATCGATGCATGAAATGCTTCATGTCTAAATTGTAAAAATAAAGATTTTTGTTCAAGGTCAAGAGAGATGGGCTCTTTGCCGCCACCATATAAAATTCCAGGAACACTTCCAGCGTGGCGAAGACGGCGGCTCGCACCCGTACCTTTCACATCACGTTTTGTTGCACTAATTTCAATTTTCATTTACTACTCCTTAATTTAAATCTGCATTCCGCGACCAGACTGCAGCAGTTTATTGGTCAACATGACCAAATTCATTACTCCATAAAAAGAGAACTTACGGAGTCGCCTTGGCTTATTCGACGAATCGTTTCTGCCAAAAGCTCAGCAACACTAAGCTGTCTAATTTTTTTACATGCCATTGCCGTCTTACTTAGTGGAATGGTATTTGTTACAACTAATTCATCTAATTCAGATTCGGTAATAATTTTTGTTGCTTCCCCTGAAAGAATAGGGTGTGTTGCATAAGCCACTACTTTAATAGCACCGTTCTTTTTTAGAGCAGCTGCAGCCTCACAAAGTGTATTTGCAGTATCAACCATGTCATCAATAATGACGCAGGTTCTATTTTCCACTTCACCGATAATATTCATTACTTTAGACACGTTTGGCTTAGGCCTACGTTTGTCAATAATTGCAAGATCGGAGCCTAATTGTTTAGCGCACGCTCTTGCTCTTACAACACCACCTACATCAGGTGACACCACCACAAGATTTTTATGATTTTGTTCAAGCAAATCTTTGAGAAGTACTGGTGTTGCATATATATTGTCTACAGGAATATCAAAAAATCCCTGAATTTGGTCGGAATGTAGATCCATAGTAAGGAGTCTATTTACACCAACACTTGTAAGCATGTTTGCTACAACTTTTGCAGTAATTGCAACGCGCGCTGATCTTGGTCTTCTGTCTTGTCTTGAGTAGCCAAGGTAAGGAATTGCCGCTGTAATTCTTGATGCGGATGATCTCCTTAAGGCATCTACAATCACCATAACTTCCATTAAGTTATCGTTAGTAGGATGACTTGTAGATTGAAGAACAAAAACATCTCTACCGCGAACATTTTCAAGAAGCTCGACCATAACTTCGCCATCGCTAAAACGACCTACATCGGCACGCCCAAGATGAATGCCTAAGTTCCCAGCCACTTGCTCAGCAAGCAGAGGGTTAGCATTCCCGGTAAATATCATGACGCTATTATTGTCCAAAATCTCGGTCCTAATTATGAGCGGTCTATTTAAAAATGGCAGGGGAGGAAGGATTCGAACCTTCGCATGCTGGAATCAAAATCCAGTGCCTTAACCAGCTTGGCGACTCCCCTATGGTTATTCTATTCCCAGCATTAAATTTAAATGCGGGTGGCTATCTAATCCTCTAACTATGAAGCCTAGTGTATCTTGAGGCCTTTTTTCTAAAATTTCCTTGCCTTTATCTATCGAACTTAAAGGTATGAAGATACATGATCCTGAACCTGTCATTTTTGCTCGGCCAAATTGGCTTAGCCATTCAAAAACAAGAGAAATACCTTTAAATTTTTTTAAGACCCCTTTTTCTAAGTCATTGGCCAAATTTTTAAGGTCTAATTCATCGGAAAAGCCTGCTATTTTCAATGGAATCCGGTCTTTTGTCAATTCAAGTGATTCAAAAACCTCTTTCGTAGAAACCTTCTCATTGGGTACTAAAACAAGGTAATCTTTTGTTGGATTAGAGAAGGGAGTAAGTTTTTCCCCCACTCCCTCGGCCCATGCATTCTGGCCAAAAATAAAAAAAGGTACATCAGCTCCCAATTTTAGAGCTAATTTTTGAAGTTCTTTTTGACTGAGTTGGCAATGCCAAAGGTTATTTAAAGCAATAAGAATCGTTGCAGCATTTGAGCTTCCGCCACCAAGACCGGCCCCCATTGGGATGCTTTTTTTAATAAAAATATCTGCCCCGGACTGATTTTCAGCAAAAGGCTTCAGTATTTGGGCGGCCTTAATAGTTAAATCATCATTTTCTTGAATCGTGGGGTGATTGGAAATGCGACGAATACTCCCAGATGTATTTGTTTTGATAAAAATATAGTCATAAAGATTAATAAACTGAAAAACTGTTTGGATGTTGTGATAGCCATCAGCTCGCTTGTTAATGACATGAAGGAATAGATTTAATTTAGCTGGTGCCAAAAATTCTTTGTAGCCAATATCTCTTAGTTCATTTGCCTGCAATGTTGATAATCTCTTCTACAATAAAATTAAAACTGAATGTACCTTGTGATATTGATATTTTGGATGGAATGGTAAGTTTACCTTGAGTTCTAAATGCATTAATTACAATATTCCATTCGTCGTTATAAAAATGTGTAGTGCGATTCAATTGATTATCTTCTCTGTGTAAATCTTTAATCTGTTCAATATGATTTGTAATGAGGTGTCTAAACAAATCTGGAGAGATATTTTTTCCGAATAAACTTTGTATGTAATGATCAAAATCATCACCAGATAAAATTTTCCCATTAACATCAATAATCTTTTTTTCTTTAGTCGAATATATTATTTTTGCGATTTGATTGTTAAAAGGCGAAAAAATATCAATTTCATCTTGATTATTTTCATAGCGCCAAATAAGCCGTCCCGATCCGCCTTTAGAGTCAATAGAGTAGGCAAATTTAGCTTTTATAGAAAACTCTTCAATGAATCGATTTTCATCGATTACTTGAGATGTTTCAATTGAGGGGGTATGGGATTTAAAAATCTCAAATGGATCGTTTAAAGATGCGCAAGCCGACAGAAGAAAAGCCGCTAAAAAAATCAGAGCATATTTAAAATTCAATTGATGAGTAACTTTTGAAAATTAATGAAGTCTTTTAAGTGTTTCTTTTAAAATTTCATTATCAGGAAATGATTGAAGTGAAAGTTGCCAAATATCATCTGCTTCTTTTTTCTTTCCTTGGGCCCATAAAATCTCGCCAAGGTGGGCAGCAATTTCAGGATCAGGTTGGATTTCATATGCTTTTTGAATAAAAGAAAGTGCAGAATCTAATTTGCCCAATCTATAATATAGCCAGCCCATACTGTCTAGGATGTAGTGATTGTTAGGCGCAATTGATAAAGCAACTTCAATATATTTTTTAGCATCTTCTAAATTAATATTTCGATCGGCATATGAATATCCAAGTGCATTGTAAGCAACAGCATAATCAGGTTTGATTTTAATAGCTTCTCTTAGAAGCTTTTCCATTAGATCGTATTTATTTAACTTGTCAGCAAGAAGCGCATAATCAAATTTAAATTCAGGTGAGTGAGGGAAATTCGATGCTTCATTTTGCATAAGCTGAAATGCGTCTTGGTGGCGATTAGCTCTTGTAAGAAATGAAGTTTTTGATTGAATAAGGCTTAAATTCTCTTCTGGTGAATTCGCTTTGATACCGTTTAAAAAAATCAAGGCTTTATCAACAGATTCTTTTTTTGCAATGATTTCGGCTGTGATTAGTTTTGATTCAATAAAGTGAGGCCCATTGTTAATTTTATTAAGCCAAGTGATCGCAGCTTCATTTTGGTTTTTTTTGTCCGCTATCTTGGCTAGATAGATAAATATTTGATCTTTATCTTTAGGATTTCTTTTGAGGCTTTGTAAGAAATATTTTTCTGCTAGGTCATAATCCTCAAGCTCCACTGATAATAGACCCACAGCTATCGTGATTTCTGCAGAGCTATTAGCGGTATTTACAAGCTTAATAAATTCATTTTTTGCTTCATTAAACTTTCGACCGTTAGTGAGTAGCTTTGCATATTCCAGTCTTACATCATTTGATTTTGGATATTTGTTCAAAAATTCACTGTAAAAAGCAAGAGCTCTTTCAGGATTTTCTTGGGTCAAGATCTGGCCCTTAAATAAAATAGGCATTTCCCAATCTGGCTTAATTTGATTAATAGAAGCCAGTTCTTTTTCATATGTTTTTTGATCTTTAATTAACCAAGCCGCATGAGCAACAGCAAAATGTGCCTCAGCTAATTTTGGATAGGGTTGTGCCAATTCAGTCACAAGGGCTAATACAGCTTTTTTATCTGGCACTCTGGAGAGCAAACTATTTAAGTATAAAAAACCACTCGCCCTTGTTTTTTCTTTAAGTAAAAGCTTTTGAAGAATTGGTTTGGCTTCATTGAGTTTATTATTTGCAACAAGAATCTCACTGAGCGCTTGCTGGGCATCAATAGAATCTTTATTAAGCTCATTCCAAATTTTGGAGGCTTCCAAGGCAATTGTGCCATTTCGTGTGTAAGTAGTAAGTCTTGTGGCCCGTTCTGCCAAAAGCGCACTATCTGTTTGCTTAGCTAAATCTAAAAAAAGTTCGCTGGCAAGGTTAAGTTCGCCGCGCTGAGATGCAATTTCAGCCAACAAGAGCCTAAAAACAAGATCAGGATTGGTATAATCACTAACTGAACTAGATGGATCAGGTTTAGCATTAGCGTTAGCAAGAATACTGAAGGATAAAAGAGTTAGAAGTGCAAATATTCGAAGCTGATGCATAAAGTTTCCTGAGATTTGATTTCTACAATAGTTTAAACTAATTTGACTGATAATTAGTCCGATAACAATCATGTGATGGCTAATAAACCAAAACAATATTTTTAATATGTATAATCTATGATTCATTTTTTCAATAAAAATTCAAAAAAACATCTATGTCGAATTTAACCTTAGAAGCTATTGAGCTAACACGACTTTTTGGTGGTCGGGAGGCTGTCAAAAATGTAAGTTTTCACCTGGAAAAAGGTGAGGTTTTAGGTTTTTTAGGACCCAACGGCGCTGGCAAATCTACGACTATGCGCATGCTTACGGGCAACTTAGCCCCTTCGATTGGTACGGTAAAAATTTGCGGTATTGACATGATTGAAAATCCTAAAGAAGCAAAAGCGCTCATTGGTTATTTACCTGAGATGCGCCCAATTTATAAGGAGCTTACAGTTGACGAGTTTTTAACTATTGCCGCTCGCCTTCATAAGGTCCCTAGTAAGCAAATTAAAAAAGCTGTCGATATCGCAAAAGAAAAATGCGGCTTAAGCCATATGAGTAAGCGATTAATTGAAAACTTATCTAATGGTTATCAGCAGCGTGTAGCGATTGCTCAAGCTATCATTCATAATCCATTAGTTGTAATTTTAGATGAGCCAACGGTAGGTCTTGATCCTATTCAAATTAGAGAAATTAGATCTCTTATTCGAGAGATAGGACAAAAACATAGCGTTATTTTATCTACCCATATTCTTCCTGAAGTTGAAATGGTATGTGACCGTGTACAAATTATTGATAAAGGAAATTTAGTATTTCATGGTTCCATTGATGAATTAAAACAACATCGACAAGGCAATAAACTTTTGGTGGGCTTTACAAAAGCACCTACTTTATCAGCGCTAAAAGATATTGAAGGTGTCACTAAGGTTGAAAAAGTGGAGGCAGGTATGTATCGCATACATTTCAAAAACAAACAGTCTCCATCAGAAGCAATTGTTAAGCTGTCAGTAAAAAATCGTTGGGGTCTTTATCAAATTGCTCCAGATCAAACAAGTCTCGAAGATGTTTTTGTGCAGCTAACTGAAAAAAAACAAAAAAATTAAACAAATATGAGTGGTAATTAAAAATGATTTTAAATATTGCAAGAAAAGAGCTTAAAAGTTTATTTGCATCCCCTATGGGATGGATTATTCTTGCCCTTCTTATGATGGCATTCGGAAGTTATTACCTCACAGGGGTTAATAATTATTTTGAAGTAATGTCGGGTGCGATTAGACCTGCTGAGCGCGTGGGTGTGACTATATTTGTGGGGCAGACCGTCTATAGTATTGCTTCTTTTATTATGCTTTTTGCAGTGCCTCTCTTAACGATGCGCCTGATTAGCGAAGAAAGAAGAAGTCAAACTTTACCATTTTTATTTAGCGCACCTATTTCACTCACTGAAATAGTTTTAGGCAAATTTGTAGGCTTAATTGTTTTTTTAAGTATTCTTGTTTTTTATATTTTTCTTATGCTCACAACACTTAATATTTGGGCAGATATAGATTTTGGGTATCTTATTGCAAACTCAATAGGCCTTTGGCTTCTTGTGGCAAGTTTCTCAGCATTAGGTATTTATTTTTCAAGCTTAACCCAACAGCCGATTATTGCTGCGATTTTAAGTTTTATTTCACTTTTTGCATTAATGATTATGGAGCGCTTTTTTGCAAGCGATCCTAACCATTGGTTTGCTTACCTATCACTTATGAAACATTTTCAAAGCTTTTCAAGAGGTCTTGTAGATAGTTCAGATTTAATGTATTTCTTTTTGTTCATATCAACATTTTTAACATTAACGATTAGACGTCTCGACGCTGACAGGCTTCGCGGATAAATATTTATGAAAATTAATTCAAAATTAAGATTACAGATTCTCATTCAGAATAGTTTTTTTGTTGTTCTATTTATTGTCTTGGTATTTCTATTAGGCTTTCTTGCAAATCAATATAAATTTTCAAAAGATATTACGCAAGCCAATCGAAATACACTTACAACCGGTAGCGTTAATGTCCTGAAGCAAATGAAGGGGCCGATTACGCTTACCGTTTTTGCATCTAAAGATGATGTTAATAATGGCGATACTTTTAGACAGGGCATTATTAACTTCATGACCAGATATCAAAGAACTAAACCTGATATCAATATTAAATTTATCAGCCCTGTAGAAGAGCCAAAATTAGCACAAGAAATGGGCATTAAAGTAGACGGCGAAGTTGTGGTTGAATATCAAAAAAGATCAGAGCACATTAACCCTCCTTTTGCAGAACAAGAAATGACTAATCTCTTTATGCGCTTGTCTAGAACCAATCAACAAGCGGTCATGTATCTTGACGGTCATGGCGAAAGAAATTTAATTGGACTTAAGAATAATGACGTAGGTGAATTCGGTAAGCAATTAGAATCTAAAGGGTTTAAATTTGCAAACCCAAATCTTACTGTTGAATCAGAAGTGCCTTTAAACGGTTCCATGTTAGTTATTGCTAGCCCACAAAAAAATATTTCGTCTGTCGAAGCAAAAAAAATTAAAAAGTTTTTAGAGTCGGGCGGAAATTTACTTTGGCTTCTTGATGATAATAATTTTCATGGCTTAGAAGAGTTAGCTACATATCTTGGACTTACTGTTTCAAATGAGCATGTGGTAGATCCAACAGCAAAAGTTGAGGGCGCTGATGAGAATGTTTCTTTTGCATCTGCGTATGGCGAACATGCAATCACTAAAAACTTTATGCTTAGAACACTTTTTTCTAATGCGCATGAGGTAAATGCTAAAGGCACATTAGATAATGGATGGGAAGTAAGTAAGCTCATTGAAGTTTCTCCAAATGGCTGGTTAGAATCTACGCAATCTGCCGCAAATCAGAAATCAACCTTTGATAAGAATAAAGACAAACCAGGCCCTATTAATATTGCAGTAGCGCTTCAGAGAACTTATGGTAAAAAGGGTCAACGAGTTGTAGTAGTTGGCAATGGAAATTTCTTATCCAATACATTTATTACAACTGGCGGTAATCTGGATCTTGGTATTAATATGATCAATTGGTTGTCAGGCGATGATAATCTAATATCAATTCAGCCTATGCCATTAAAAGATGTAAATGTAACTATTCCAAACGATAATACTTCAGTCTTTATCGCGTGGACAGTATTTCACGGCTTCCAATATTTCATTCCTATCGGTATTTTTGTTTTAGGCATATTTTTCTGGCTTAAACGTAGAAAAGCTTAATATAGAGGTATGAAAAATCGTTGGCTCATTAATATTATTTTGCTTTTGATTGTTTTATCGATCTCTCTTTTTTTATTTCTTAAACCCACACAAACAAAACAAACAAAGCAATTTGAAGTTAGTACTTTTAGTTTGGGTGATTTTGATGTTGTGAAGATTGATTTTCCATCTAGAGCCTCAGTTGTTTTTAAAAAAAATAATGATGCTTGGGATATGCTAGAACCAATTAAAGGTCGAGCAGATCAATTTTCAGTTCAAAAAATTATTTCTATCGTAGCAACATCGAGTAGTGAAAAATTACCATCCAATGATTTAGCTAAATATGGATTAGATAAGCCTGCTGTGAAATTAAAGCTTATTCATAAGGGCTTGGAAGAAGAGTTTATTTTTGGTACATACAGCTCAGTAACCGAAGATCAATATCTTTTATTTAAAGGTAGTGTTTATCTTATTAGTGGCGCTTATTCAGAAGCGGCGTCTACACAACCTATTGAGCTCATTGATAAATCACCTTTAAGTAGAACCGAACAAATCAAAGAATTTGATTTCTCACGCCTTGAACAATGGCAAGCTAAGCGCCTAAAAGTGACGCGCAATAATGCTGAATGGAAAGCCAACGAAGGCAATTCTTTTAAGCAAGATGAAATGGCAGAATGGTTCGATATGACCTGGGTTAAAAACCCAGCAAGGTCAGTAGAAAAATACCCACTAGATTTAAGGATTCCATATAAGAGTTTTGATATTCACACTGTAGGTGGAAAAAAAATTACTTTTCTTCGGATACAAGAATCCCCTGAGACTCAACTATATAGAGTGGATGAAGGTTTGCTATATCATTTCGGAAGTGACATTGGATTTACCATGATGAATCCGCCTATTGAGCAGCCTAAAAAATAAATTGATTTATGCCGGAACTTCCTGAGGTTGAAATTACCTGTATGGGCCTCCAGCCCATACTCCAAAAATCTATTAAGGGTATTATTGTTAGAAATTCATCTTTAAGATGGCCAATTCCATCACATTTAAAGAAAACACTCCCTAATCAAAAAATATTAGCTATTAAAAGACGCGCAAAATATATCCTTATTCAATTTGAGAAGGCCCAGCTCATGATTCATTTGGGAATGTCTGGACGACTAGAACTTTTAAAAAAAGATGTTTCCCCACAAAAGCATGATCATGTCGATATTCAATTTCAAAACACAAAAAATATTTTAAGGTATACAGATCCTAGAAGGTTTGGTTCTATTCATTGGATAGATGGGGATATCAACCAACATTTTTTAATTTCGAAATTAGGCCCTGAGCCTTTAGAAGAATTATTTACTGATAAATATTTATTTTCAAAATTACAAAATAAAAAAACCACTATTAAAAATATTATTATGGATAGTCATATTGTTGTGGGTGTTGGAAATATTTATGCAAGTGAATCTTTATTTAAGGCTAAGGTATTACCGACTAGAATGGCGAAGGATGTTTCTTTAAATGAATGTAAGAAGATTGTGAAATATATTAAAGAGACGCTTCATAAAGCTATCGAATTGGGGGGCAGTTCACTTAGAGATTTTTATAATGTAAATGGGCAGTCTGGATATTTTCAGCAAACTTATGCGGTGTATGGAAGAAAAGGAAAACCTTGTCGAGCATGCAAATCAATTATTGAGTCTAAAATTATTGCGCAGCGATCAAGCTTTTATTGTCCTAAATGCCAAATTTAAGTTTTGATTTTGTTTGTTTCTTTTATGATATTGGGAAGTAAAGAGCCCACAATCATTCCAATAACGCTGTTAACTAAGCCGATAAGCTGTGCCGGTATTGGTGTATTGTCGCCCAGAAAAAATTCAACAAATAACCAAGAGCCTATTCCTCCAATAATAGCCATTAGAGCTCCCTGACTATTTGCTTTTTTCCAGAATGCGCCAAACACTAATGGCACAAATGCACCTGCAAGCGTAATTTTATATGCTGATTCAACCATGCCAAAAATTGAAAGATTTGAACTGAGCGCATAAAGTAAAACGATAGAAGAAAAACATACAAGTGTAATTCTCATAATTTTAAGTAAATGTTTATCGCTTATTTTTGGAAAATATCCTTTTACAATATTTTCTGCAAAAGTAATAGAAGGTGCCAGAAGTGTTGCTGATGAGCAGCTCATAATGGCTGATAAAACTGCCCCGAAAAATATCACTTGTGCAAATATAGGCATGTAATTAAGCACAAGCATTGGTAAAACGTGTTGTGAATTTGTATTTACAAGGCCATTAAAATAATCTGCATCAATTAATGTTGCTGAGTAGGCAATAAACATTGGTACAAAAGTAAATGTAAAATAAATTAATGCCCCAAGTATCGAGCCATATAAGGCGATCTTTGCGGTTTTAGCAGACGTAACTCGTTGAAATACATCTTGTTGCGGAACTGATCCAAGCATCATGGTAATCCATGTGCCAAAAAAAGTGATCCATGTCCAAATATTACCTTTAGGAAAAAAATCTAATTTATGGTTGATAGCTGCACTTTCTATGACAGGCCTAATCCCGCCTGTTAAATGAGAAATTGCATTCGCAATATAAAGAAGTCCACCAATAACTACGATCATTTGAATAAAATCTAAAATAGCTACAGATAACATACCGCCAAATGTTGTAAAAGTAAGAACGATTAATGTGCCAATAATCATACCCATCTGTTCACTAATTAATTGATGTGTAATTAGATTAAATATCAATCCAAGCGCTTTAATTTGGGCTGCTACCCAGCCTAAGTATGAAATAACAATAGCAATTGTTGTTAAGACCTCAATAGTTCTGTTGTATCTTGCCTTATAGAAGTCACCTAAAGTGATGATATTTAATTTATATAATTTAGAAGAAAAGAATAAGCCAGCGATAATTAAGCAAAGACTAGATCCAAAAGGGTCAGCTACGACTCCATTTAACCCTTCTTTTACGAAGGTTGAAGAGACGCCAAAAATTGCTTCTGCACCAAACCATGTAGCAAAGACTGTGGCGGTAACTACAGGAAGGGGAAGATGGCGACCAGCTACAGCATAGTCTTTTGTATTTTTAACGCGAGAAGATACAAAGATACCGATCCCAATTGTGACTAGTAAATAGAGAGATACAAACCAAATAAGCAATTAATGTTCCTTAATTTATTTTATAAAATAAAACAAGACTATTAAATTTACCAATAAGATAATTCCAAAGAAAGAGATAATGATTTTAAACCAACGATTTTGACTTTTCTGGGACTTTAAAAAGCTTTCAAAATCATCTTTTGCAATTATATTTTTATTTTGTAAATTTCTTTGTTCGAGAAATTCATGAATGAGTCTTGGCAATTTTGGGGCGAGATGAAGCCAATGAGGAAATTCATTTTTTAAGCTTTTAAGAATATGTTTAATACCTTTTTGTTCAGACATATATTTTTTTAAAAATGGCGCAGCAGTTTTCCATAAGTCTAAATCAGGATCAAGGTTTCGACCAAGACCTTCTACATTTAAAAGAGTTTTTTGAAGCATTGTGAGTTGTGGTTGAATCTCCATATTAAATCGTCTAGATGTCTGAAACAATCTAATCAATAAGCGACCAAATGAAATTTCCTTTAGAGGTTTATTGAAAATAGGCTCACATACAGAGCGAATAGCATTTTCAAACTCATCAATGGAAGTATCTTTAGGCACCCAACCAGATTCGATATGGGCCAGAGCGACATCGTGATAGTCACGTTTAAAAAAAGCTAAAAAATTACGTGCTAAGTAGTTTTTATCGTTTTCACTTAAAGAACCCATAATACCGAAATCCATAGCGATATAACGCCCATCATCAGCGACTTGAATATTCCCGGGATGCATATCTGCATGAAAAAAACTATCTCTAAAAACTTGGGTAAAAAATATCTCTACACCATTACGAGCAAGCTCTTTGATATCAATTTTTTTCTTTCGGAGTGTTTCCACATGACTAATAGGTGTTCCATACATTCTTTCCATGACCATTACATCTTCATTGCAAAAATCCCAATAAACTTCCGGGACGATTAGTAATTTTTTATCTTTGAAATTTTCTCCTAGGCGACTGCAATTTGCGGCATCTAACATAAGATTTAATTCGCATTGAACATGCTTAGAAAATTCAGCAACCACTTCTCGCGGCCTTAAGCGCTTTCCATCAGACCAGATTAATTCAAGTAAGCGAGCAATAAGGAATAAAAGCTTAATATCTTTATCAATAACGCGCTTAATATTAGGCCTTAATATTTTGACTGCAACATGTTTACCATCATGGAGTGTTGCAAAATGGACTTGAGCTACTGATGCGCTTGCTATAGGGTCAATATCAAACGACTTGAAGATATTATCCAACGGCATGCCATACGAGGTAGTAATGATTTTTTCGACATCTTTATATGGAAACGGTGGCACTTGATCCTGGAGTTTAGCTAATTCATCTGCAATATCTAAGGGAATGAGATCTCTTCGAGTAGATAACATTTGACCAAACTTAACGAAGATGGGACCCAATCTCTCTAGCGCAAGCCTAAGTCTTGTGCCCCTATTTTTATTATGTGGTTGAAAGAAAAATATTGCTGAGATAAAAAGGGCAAGAAAATTGAGCTTTCGGTTAAATGTAATAAACTCCTCAAGCCTATATTTAAGCAGGATGAAGATAATGTAAATAAATCTAATGTATTTCATAGTTTTTTAAGTCTTTGCTCTAAGCGATCAACATCAAATCTCAAGCGATCAACCTCTTTATTGAATTGCTCAACTAATCTTTTTTTAGTAATGAGTGGTTTCTCTTCAAGCCAATACTCTTTAAAGGTATCTGCAATATTGAACGATGTTTCTTTTGTGTTTTGAACGATTTTTTTCCCAAGTTTCACGAGTTGATATGCTGGAATATCACCAATTATTTCACTCAAATCGTCTTCATAGTCCCATTCAATATCCTTTAATGCATTACTTATTATTGTTGCAAAGTCGATATCACCTTTAATTTCAATATGCGCTTTCTTATTACCTCGCATAAGTTCCATAGCTGACGATATTGTTAATTTAATTTCCGCATCATAAGTTTCTAAATATTCCATATATTCTGGAATGCCGGCCTCATTAATCTTTAATGCGTAATGAATAGGACCCACGTTAAATAAAATAGATTTTGATTTGTGTTTAGAAAAATCTTTTTTTAGCCACTCATTTTGTTGAAATAAATGATTGGTAAGTTTTCTCTTGATTGTATCGGCTATCAAAATTTGTATCCCATATGAATAGCGACGACACCTGATGATAGGTTGAGATACTCAACTTTAGAGAAAGACTCTTCCTCCATCATCTTTTTTAACGACTCCTGATCAGGATGCATTCTGATGGATTCAACAAGATATTGATAGCTAGACTCATCTTTTGCGAATAATTTGCCTAATTTTGGCAATAATTTAAAAGAAAATTGATCATAAAAAAATTGCAAGGGTTTCCAGATCTTTGAAAATTCTAAAATTAAAATCTTTCCACCTGGAGATAAAACTCGATAAATTTCTTTCAATGCTTTCTTTTTGTCTGTCATATTGCGAATGCCGAAACCAATGGTGACGTAATCAAAATAATTATCAGGAAAGGGCAGGGATTCAGCGTCGCATAATACAGAGGGTATAAAAATACCCTGATTAATTAATTTGTCTCGACCAATATTCAGCATAGATAAATTGATATCCGAATGAATCATTTGGCCTTTAAAGTCCGATGATTGCGCCCCAATCTTTTTAGCAAGAAGAATCGATAAGTCGGCAGTTCCTCCAGCAATATCAAGAATACGAGCATCTTTCTTTGCATTGGAGGTATCCACAAGAAACTTTTTCCAAATATGATGCATGCCAAATGACATCAAGTCATTCATTAGGTCATAATTTGAAGCTACAGAATGAAATACAGAGGCTACCTTACCTGCTTTTTGCGACGCATCTATTTCACTATAACCAAAATGTGTTTTTTTATTAGCCATTCGTTTTTATTCTTTGAATACCTGCGCTCGATAATTTGTTTATATATTCTTCCCATAACACATCATAAGTTGCAGCAAGCTCATAAAGATAATCCCATGTGTAGATGCCTGTATCATGACCATCTGAAAATGTTAATTTAATTGCATACTGGCCGATTGGCTTAATATTTTCTATGGTGACATTTTCTTTATGTGTTTGAAGTATTTCTTGACCTGGCCCATGACCTTTTACTTCAGCTGAAGGCGAGTACACTCGAAGAAATTCGCAGGAAAGCATACATTCAGTTAGATTGCTAAATTTTATTTCTAACAGTTTGGAAGCCTGATGAAGCTTAATTTCTAATGGATATATTTTAGCGTTACTTATTGTCACTTTGTGGAAAAGCCTTAAAAAACTATATTATCGGAGTTCTTTTGGCTTTTTTGGTAAATTTAAAAAATTAATGATTAGCAGATAGCATTAATAATTTAATTTTTTTCATTGCTGCTTGCTCGATTTGTCTAATTCTTTCGGCTGACACACCAAGTTTATCCGCAAGCTCATGGAGCGTTGAAGGGTCTTTGTCTTTTAGCCATCTTTCTTCCAAAATAAGTCGGCTTCTTTCGTCAAGAGATAAAAGGGCTTTATTAAGAGAGGATAAACTATTCCCTTCGGATTGATCTATCTCCATTTGTTCTGAAGGTTCTGGTGTTTCATCTTTAAGGTAAGCAATGGGCCTATATACATCATCTTCTGATTCGTCTGAACCATAATCTAATGAAATTTCATTTCCATTAAAGCGATATTCCATTTCACGCACGTCTTCAGGTTTGACATTAAGTTCTTTAGCAATTGAATTGATCTCATCAGACTTAAGGGGCTGAATGGTCTTTTTCATGCTTCGTAAATTAAAAAATAATTTACGTTGCGCTTTTGTTGTTGCTGTTTTAACTAAGCGCCAATTTTTAACGATGTACTCTTGAATTTCTGCCTTAATCCAATAGATTGCGAAAGATACTAGCCTTACACCTCTTTCGGGATCAAATCTCTTTACGGCTTTCATAAGGCCGATATTACCTTCTTGAACTAAGTCTGATTGTGGAAGTCCGTATCCGGAATAGCCCTTAGCTACTTTAGCTACAAGCTTTAGGTGGGACAAGATGAGAGTTTTTGCAGCCTCAAGATCGTTTGATTTTTTAAGGCGCATACCAAGAGCCATCTCTTCTTCGGCTGAAAGAGACGGAATAGCCCTAATCGATTGCATATAGCGATCGTAGCTGTCAATAGAGCCTAATGTAGGTAAGCTTAAATCCAAAGTCATCTTAATAAAATCCCTTGTAAAAACTTCATTAACAAACATAATTTTAGCACTCTTCATTAGAGAGTGCTAGTTTAATAAAGTTCCAAAAATTAAAAATTAACCTAATAAATACAATAGGTTATGAAATCTAGAATTTTTTAATTGATTGATTAATAGAGATGAAAGATGCTGTGATAGCGATCAGAATTGAACTGCCTATGATAGATAAATACTGTAAAAAGCTTAGATCAATAATAACGAATTGAGCTCCATAAAGGGCTTCAACTTCAACGACAGTTTGATTTAAAAATATAACAATTAATTTGAGCGCAATAGCAGCAGTTAGCCCACCTCCCAGGCCATAAATAAAGCCACTGTACAAAAAAGGCCGCCTTAAGAATTGATTTGTAGCCCCGATTAATTTGCTCAGCTCAATCTCTTCATGATGAGAAGTCATCTGAAGTCGAATAGTATTTCCAATAACTACGACAAGCATAGAGGCAAGAAGAATTGAAGCCAAAAGAATAGCTTTATTTGCTAAATGAAGCACTGAGTTTAATTTTTTAACCCAACCTGTATCAACCACCACTTGATCTACACCGTCGAGCTTATCTAGAAAAGATTTTAAGTCTGCAATTTGATTTGGATTAACGGTGTTGGGCGAGATAAAGAATGCGTCGGGCAATGGATTTTCGGATAG
>Ga0007819_1000156_pt1 | contig 22786 bp, 35 predicted proteins | sample CryBogCBE07Jul09_FD_71203 | JGI IMG/M metagenome (GOLD analysis project Ga0007819, IMG submission 71203) | Freshwater microbial communities from Crystal Bog, Wisconsin, USA - CBE07Jul09 | ecosystem: Environmental > Aquatic > Freshwater > Lake | place: Crystal Bog, Wisconsin, USA | collected... | reverse complement strand
AAATACAACTTGTGAGAAAAAGCTTGGTTGTGTTCCAACTTGTGGGTTCTGTATATCAGAACTTGTAGATGCCTGTGCTACAAATTGTGCATCTGTGAATGTTGATAAAGATTGTCTACCAACGGCAGAAATAGTTCCTGTTGATGCGTATGTAGATGTGTTAAAAGCATTTCCTACCTTAACGGATACGTTACCAATAGTTCCTGCTGACAATGTTGGAACAACACCGCAATCAATAAAAATATCATTGATTTCAGAACCTGTTGGCAAATACATAACAACACCACGGTAAATAGTACCGCTTGTACCTGTTGGGTCAGCAGTAGGTGTTGTTGTGGTTGGGCCATTTGTACTAAACGTAGAACTAGGTGTGTATAGTTGTCCGTTTAGGTTAGGTATTGAATTGCCCCAAACAAACTGGCCAGATCCACCAGAATAGTAGGGTTGACCTACTGTAGTAATTGTAAAATCAATATCTGTTGCCTGAACTAAATCTGTGTATCCAATGTCTCTTAACGGCCCAAATCGGTTATCACCAGAAATAATTGGCCCATCAAATGTACTGCGTCCCATAATAATTCCTTATGCAAAAGTTACCTTGTTAATCGTTGCATCGTCTGCTGGGCCAGTGGCAACAAGGTTGAATTCCCAGATGGTTTAAGTTTACTACGTTTAAACGTTTGTGCAAACAATTTTTTAAAAAAAACCCCGCTTTTTACGGCGGGGGTTTCTTTAGTAGGATGCGTATCCGCCTAGTGGGTCGGAATAGCCAAAGCTATAACGCTCACGTGACTTATAGCGCACGTTACCGGTATCAAAGTCGCCGTCCATGCTATTTTGTAGCGGTGTACGAACGAACATTTTGAAACCGTTAGGCACATCAGTTGTCAGGAACCATGCATTGGTTGCAGTCAAGAAGTGGTTAATTGTGTAACCTTCTGGAATGGAACCATTGTTTTCGATAGCGTTAATATCGTTGTTGTTTGTACCAACACGCAATTTAGTTTCGAGCAAACGAGTTGCAACGAACTGTAATGCAGGTGGAACAATCAACTTACGGGGTTTAGCGGCAATCAAAAGTCCACGCTCATCTGTCCATGCGGCAATTCCGATAACAGCATTTTCCAATGCGGTTTCGTTCAAGTCAGCAGGAGTAGAAGGTGTGTTGGCGTTAACACCGCCGTTGACCAATGGATGTGAAGTGGAGAACAAAGGTTGTCCGTCACCGCCTACATACTGAGCAGAGAAGCCGTTATTTAAAATAGCGGCGGCTTTGACCTGCTTGGTATAAGCCATTGCACGAGCCAGACCCTTTGTATAACGTGCAGACAAGGAGTCATACAAGTTATCTTCGATGGCTTCTTCTGTTAAGGAGAATCCAAGGGCGATGGTTTCGTGTTGGTAACGAGCGGTCCATGCTTCTTGTGCATTGTCATAAGCGATGGCATTGCCCTCGGCCTTGACTGGTGCGGCAGAGAAGCCGGACAGTTTTGTCTCTTCTTCAAATGAACGCTCAGAAGTTTCGATTTCATAAATTTCTTTATGCTCTTCTCCGTAGCGGGCGTACTCTAATCCGAACAATGCATTCAATCCGGGGAGTAATTCTTTAAGCAGTTGTGCACGTGAAATAGCCATTTTAGATTACTCCTTAAGCGATTGAAGTGGGTGAGTAATAGCCGTGCAACGCTTGGTTGAACTTAACTAAAACTTCCGGATACTGGGTAAATACCAATGTTGCACTTGAAGCAAATGCAGTACTTGGCGCTTGGTTCAAAATTATTGTGGTAGAACCTGCGGCGGTTGATGTACCGTCGCCTGCACCAATCACAAATGAACCTGAGCCAATGTATTGACCATTGGAGGCGAGTGAACCTACTTCAGTTCCAACTGGCAATGCATTAGGAATACCGGCGGCAGTCGTAATGGTTGCAGTAGAAATTGATGAGTAAGTTGCTGTTCCCAGGGGAACCGCTGTATCACGAACCAAATCAATCACACGGAAAGGTAAGGTTGTTGTTACAGGTGTAGCGTAAGGAGTCAAAATACCGTTGCTTGAGTCACCAGTATTCAAGTTACCTGCTAGGTTAGAACCAGATACGTTTTGACCAATCAATGAAGTATTGGCTGAACCTATGATTGTTCCACCTTGGGTTGTCACCATAACTGATTTGAACACAGTGTCTGGGTCATCCGTTACGATTGCAAAAGCATCACCGGCCAATGTATTGGCGATGTAGTTTTGAGCGTAAGTAGGTTGCTTGGTTGATGGGTTGGTGTAAGAAACACCCAAGAAAACGCCTGTTACTTGGTCAGTAGTCGTGCCGGTTGTGACCGATGCACGAGTGATATAACCACGAGATAGAACAACGGTGTCGCCGTAAAAGATATTGGTTGCATATGAATACTGGATAGGCAACTTGCGAGTTGACCCAGCAAACACTTGACCGCCAATAAGATTAATCGGCTTCAACCCGTATGGTGCGGGTACGATTGGATATGCCATTTAAATCTCCATTAAAAATTAATTTCCTTTACCAAAGCTCACCGCAGATTTTCTCTCGTTAAAGAGGGGCATCCTTGCATCGCTTTGGCGCATTAAACTATTGTTAACAGCTTCTTCATTTTGTCGAGTCAAATTTGCGTAATACGCTTGTTGCTGTTCGACCAATTCAGTAGGAGTCTTGCATAACAATAATCCGCCAACCTCGATGTTGTCTTTGAAACGACTATCGGGATTGACTAGCAGTTTAAACTTCGGTTGTTCTTCTAACTTCACTGGCTCCCAACCTTCTCTAAAACGAGAAGAGGTATTTCGGGGGTCAGCTTGGTTAAGCATGGAAACTCGAATCCATCTGTATGACATTCCTGCTTCTTTGTCTGGTTCAGGCAAAAGTTCTGGCGGAGTCCACTGCTTGGGGCGCTCTGTCAAAGCACGGCTTGTCAATTCACGTTGTGTTCTGTTTTGTTCGGTCATGTTAAGACTCCAATTTAAGTACGGCTTGAGCATATTGCTCGGGCGTTAATCCAAGTTTCTTCGCTATCGCAATTTGCGATATGTTTAAACGAATCTTCTTGGGTGATGTGCTACGAGTAGCCGGGGCGACTATCGTGCTTGGTCTTGTAGGACGTTCGTCCTTTTCTTCATTCTCAAATTTCTCTGGGAATCGTTGTCGCATCGTGTCATCGATGCGTTTGTAGTACTCTTCGGAGGCGATGATTACACCTTCCTCCCTCAGCTCTTCGTGCAAACCAAGCGCCATGCTTGTCATTTGCTTGTCCTTACCAAACCAAGTGTTGCTTTTCTGCCATCTTACAGCAGTTGGGTCAACAGGTGGAGGTTTAAACGCTGGTTGTTGTTGGATTGGAGCATAAGTTTGGTCGTTTTGCAACGGTGCAGGTCTAAAATTCTTAACTTTATCGTGTTTTAGCGATAAATCTGTTAATTTTTGTTGCGCCTCTATGATTTTGTCGGTATCTCCGGTCTCATATGCAGACTTGTAATCGTTTTTTGCCTTTTCAATTTCCATCTCCACATTTTTGGAAATGGTTTGCAAAGACGTACTCTGATTCTCATGCAGGTTTTGTTTTAAGCGTTTGTTTTCTTCAACCAAACGATTGGCTAAGTTAATCGCCTCTTGGTTTTCACGGTAAACACGCTCTTTTTCCCGTCGCTCATCATGCGCCAGGCGTTTCATTTGCAATAGTTTCTTCTTTACCTTAGAGGAATAGTCTGTCAGCTCGTCGCTGTACAGTTCTTCTTTGATGCTTTCGGGTAAAGGGTCTTTATTTTTGTCTTGCTCGGGGGCATCGTCCTCGATTTCAATCAAAATTTTGTCATCATGCTCCTCGGAATCTTTCTCATCCGGGAATTTAAAGTCTGGTTTGTCTAATTCAGCCATTTGTACGCTCCTTATTTGCGTTTAATACCACGTGGGTCTTCAACAGTACCCTCGACGGTGTCATCGTTTATCATTCGGAACTCTTTGCCATGTATTACAAGGCGAGAACCGGCGTGTGGTCGGACTAAAATGAAGTCTCCTACCTTGCACCAAGGCCCTGTCGGGAATTTATGGGTGTCTTTGTAGCAGTCTGGTCCCAGTGCCACAACAAATAACACTGTGGTCAGCGTTTCTTCATTGCGAATGGTCTCATCTGCCTTCACTAATCCACTGTCAAACTCTTTTTCCTGTTCTGGAATGGCACAAAGAATGTGATATCCACTGGGTTTTGGGAGTTGTTTGGCTTTTTCATCTGCTGTTTTTTTGATGGAACCAATAATTTGCGGGTTGTCTGGATTGGTTGCCAGTAAAATTTCACTCATCGTATTCCTTTGCACGTTGTTGTAGGTCTTTCATGTTTAAACGGGCAGTAAGAAGACCTTTTATCTCACCGCACATTGCTCTGTATTCAACAAAATCCTTGGCAGAACCATTGCCAAGAGCTTCTTGAATTTGATTTATTTTGTCGTCTAACTGTTTGATTAGAGCGTCTAGGTATTTATCTATCATTGATTTCCTTTGTTCAGTTCAGCGTCCTTGATTGCGGTTTGAATACCAAGCCTAAGCCTTTCTTTTTGCATTTCGTTTCCTGCATTGGCTTGGCTCTTTTGTAAATCTGCCGCAATACGCAGTTTTTCTGTGTCCTGTTGGGCTTGGATTCGCTCTCTTTCCACTTGGACTTGGGCCATTCTTGCCTGGATATCTGCCTGGTCTTTTTGTGTTTTGGCTTGTTGCGCCTGTTGCTTGAGTTGAAGTTCTGCTTGTTGCAATTGCACAAGTGGGTCTTGGGCTTGCTGTTGGACTTTTTGTTGCGCCGCTTTTTGGTCGTTCATTTGTTTGAGTTGGACCGATGCCTGAGCAACCAGTCTGGACAATTGAACTTCTACCTCTTCTGGTAACTTTTCTCCCGGCGCAGGCAATACCACGCCCATTTGTTTTTCTATTTGCGACCTGTACTGGAATCCCAGATGCTCCGCAATATGCGCTTGCATCGCCGCAGAAATCTGATTGGCTTGCGGATTTTGACCAATAGTTTGTTGAACATTGGGGTCTCCTAAGAAAGATTGATGGGCCGCAATGTGAGCATCTTGGTCTTGATAGATAAATGCTTTTAAGGGTTTACCATTAAGGACATCCATGTTCTCGGATATGGGGTCTTTTGGAGTTGCGTCTTCTTCAAGCGGAACTAGCTTTGCCGCATTCTGGATGCCCAGAGTTTCAATCATTTGTCTATGCAAATAGGCCAAGTCATAAAGCTGAGGCGCTTGTTGTGCCAACTGCATGATGGCTTGCCACTGCACAACCTTTTGCGACATCGTTGCCGCATTGGGGTCTGATACTGGAATGATATCGACGTTGCTGTAATCACTGCGCTTGGCTTGACGACCACCACTGTCTGGGTCGTATTCATATTCCTCGGGCGTATAGTCGGCAATGATTGTTTTGAGCAATCTTAGTTCTTGTTTAAGAGAATAATGAATGCGAGCTTGAATCGCCGTCATTACCTTCATGGTTCTTTCTAAGATTGCAAGCGTTGTTCCAACGGGCGCATTGGCGCTCATGTCCGCCGTTGTTAAATCAGCGGTGTTGGCAAACCGTCTACCGTCCTCCACAATTTGGTTGAGCAAGGACATCAGGACTTGACTTGGCTCTTTGTACGGAAGAAGCATCAAGTTGTCTTTGATTGTTCCTGATGCCACATCCACATCTCTGAATTCTGCGGGAGCTATTGGGGTGTCATCTCCTTTGACACGCATGCCCCGGGTTTTAAACCCACCTGGAAGATTGGAAAGTGTTCCTGCATCAACGAGTTGGCGCAAGAGCGAAGTCCCTGATTTAGCAAAAGCACCAATAAGATGGATAAGACCAAAATAATAAAAACCAAAGCCCGGCACATAGCCATAATGGACAAAATGCTGTCGCTTTTGATGGGTTTTATCTCCTTCTTTCCAGTTTCTTCTAATGGCAAGGACTTTGTTGCTTCCGTGCTCAAGGGTGATGAGATAAGGCAAGGCAATACCGGTTTTTCCATCTTTGTCCTCATGTTCAAATCCAATCAAATCCAAGTCCACTTGCATCTCAAGTAACTTGTAACGGAAATCCGATGTGGCTCTAAAGCCCATCTTCTCGGCTATCTTTTTTTCTACTTCATCGAGTGTGTTATTGGGTTCGCCCAGGTCTATGTCTTTGTAAAATCCCATGACCTGTAAGCGCCTGAGTTCATTTTCGGTCTTACGCATGACATGGGTTACACGTGGGGCGGTTTCTAAATTGCTTGCGCCGTAAGGAACAACTACGTCCTCTGCGGGGACAAATATCGCCGCTGGTCTCTCGGTATGCGGGTCGTAGTACACCTTCTTAAACGCATTGCCTGACAGTCCCAATCCCCAAATGGTTCTTTCCATTTCAGGGCGGTACTCGGTCATGACATCTGTGAGCATGTAGTTCATGTCGTTTTCGACACGCTCTGCGGATTGTTTTTTCTCTGTGGTTTCTTTTCCAACAATCTCAGTTCTTGCAGGACCAGATGCAGGGAAAATTTCCATGATGGTTTCGGCTTGGAACTTAACCAACGCCTCTGAAAGCAGGGGATGGTACACACCGCAAGCGCCAGGCCAGGGGTCTGTTCTTTCTTCTATCTTTAAGCCTAGCAGTTCCAATCCATCGACATAGGCTCTAATCCAATCTCTTCTGGATGCGATGTCATCCTCATAGTCACCGATGAGGTCGCCCACAATAGACTGAAGGGTGGATTCATCAATGTACTCGGCAAGGTTTGCATCAAAATCAACAGATTCTTCTTTTTCTATATGAAGCTCCATGCCATCCATGCTGATATGGACTGCCTCTGGGTCTTCTATCTCAATCTCAATGGGGTCGTTTAAACCTTGGATGCCTTGGGGCGCTTGATAAAGACCTTTGTCAATCATGTTGTTTCCTAATAGTAAGCGACTTTACGTCTGGAGTATTTTTCTTCATCAGGCATATCAGAGTCGAGCCGAATAAAACCACCTTGACGAAACCTCAGCAACGCTTGACTGGTCGAATCGACTAAGTCATCATGGTCGCCGTTTGGAAAAGATGCCAGTTCTTCTACCAGTTCTTCAGCCCATCTTGTACCCGGACACCACACTAGACCAGACGCAAAGAGGTCTGATATAGCGTTTACACGGGCTATCTTATCATTTCCTTTACTCGGTGTATATTCCGATAGCGGGATTCCCATCGCCCTGAGTTCATAAATAAGAGGAGCGCCTGCGGCTTTTTTCTCAATGATTAAAGAATCTGGATTCCATTCTTTGTACATTTGTTGGGCTTTGGCTTTTAACGCCGGGAATTCCATGCGTTGTTTAAACGCATCAAGCAAAATGATATTAGCGATTTCTTTGCCTTGCTCATTGGGGCTGTAGAAAACGCCCCAGGTTGTACAAGCCGAATAATCCGCCCTTGATGATTTTTCAAAGGCGGTATCCCATGACTGTATAAGGTATTCGCAAGACGGTGGATTGTCTTTTTCCCAGAGCTTCCACATGTCTCTTTTAATGATAGCGCCTTCTTCTGATGTTGGGTTTTGCTGATACTGCGCTTCCCATTTGCTGACAGGCAATTCAGAACGAATGGCTTCTAGTTCGCTTTGTGACCAGAACTCAGGCCATAGGGGTTTACCCGAAGGATACAGGGCAGGGAATTCTATGATTTCCCATTCGCTACTTCCATCTCGTTTAAACGACGCATCGACGATTTGACCGGTTAAATCTTTTTTTGACCACCGGGTCATGACAATGATAATGGCTCCCCCTGGTTGCAGACGCTGACGAGGACCTGAGTTGTACCATTCATAAACTCTGTCATAGACAGAGGGGTTGTTAAGCATAGCCTCTTGTTCGGAATGCGGGTCATCAATAATGAGAACGTCAGCGCCTTTACCAGTTACTGCACCGCCCACACCAATCGCAAAATAATCGCCTCCTTTGTGTGTGTTCCATCGTCCTGCCGCCTTTGAATCAGAGGATAGCTTGGTAGGAAATATCTGCTGATAGTCAGGCGTATTAACAAGATTGCGAACCTTACGACCGAAACCAACCGCCAACTCAGCAGTGTGTGCGGTTTGTATAATTTTGCGGTCAGGGAATTTACCCAGATACCACGCCGGAAACAAGAAAGATGCAAACTCAGACTTGGTGTGTCTTGGCGGCATGTTGATAATAAGACGCTTAAGACTACCCTCAGCAACTCTCTCAAATGCATTCGCCATGATTGAGTGGTGCTCACCACCGATAAAAGCGGACCACATTGAATGTACAAATGGTAAGAAATTCTCTTTACATCGTTCATGTTGGTCAGCCCTTAATACTTGATGAATCTTCTTAATGTTGACATGACCCTCCGGCAAGGTCTCTAACATCTTGCGATAGTTGCGTATTTCAGTCTTAGTCAGGATTGGCATTACAGCTTAACCATTTGACCAACGGTCTTATCTATCACCTTAAGCGAACGAAACTCATGAGGTTTCACGTGAAGCAATCCCTCTTCCTTAAGCTTATGCACAAGCCTATGTATATTGGATTTACTCTTTAACTCTAAACCCTGAGCAATGTTCATGTACGACGGAGCGTAACCCTTAAGCTTTATGTACGCCTGTATAAAATCAAATACCTGCTTTTGTCTTGGACTCATATATACCCCCCCCCCGGGTGAACAAAATAGAAACGTTCTAGGGGGGTATTCTATATTCACCGTTTAAACTGTCAAGCACTTTTATTGATAAGGGGGCAGGGGGTGAACGTTCGTGTTTGCATAGGGGTATGTGGTGGGATGTGGAAAATAGAGCGTATGGCTGGGGAGGGCTGTACGGCCCATCCGGCGGGGTAGGGGGTGGTGGGGGTCGGGCGGGCAGGCATCACATACGGCGTGACACTATTTATAAATTTATAATCAATGCACAGGCTTGCCAAACTTATGCAAGTGCTCATCGAGTTCACGTTTGAGTTGCTCGGTGTCAACCGCCTCAGTCTTTACTTCACTCTTATCGGTGAACATACCTATCGCTCTACCCATTAATTCGAGTGATTTAAGTCTATCTCCCAGTCGAGCTTTGTCATCGTCTGCATGCTTTAAAAGCTCTCCCATAATCTTCCTGCGAGTGGCTATTGCATCATCAATAATGTTTTGTTCCACGCTCTCCCAGACGTGCTCTAGTAGAGTATTTATGCGATGGTCTCTCATTAATCGATTCGCTTCACTAATGATTGTTGCATCTCCCATTCTCCTTGTGTCGTAAGCCTTTGTATAGGCCTCTCTTGGTGAGAGTCCTTGAGCTACTCCACTTGCAAAGCATCTCATCTTTGCAGTCATTCTCGCCTCTCCTTTATTTACTCCTATAACCCTTCCGTCCTTTGTTCTTTTATCTACAGTTCTTTTTACCGCTGACTGTATCGCTTCGCTCAGGCTCTCGCTCTCAGCGTTCCTGCTTGTGCGTTCGCTATCCTCAGCACTATTATTTAATGCGGTCTCTTTTATGTCGTTTTCAATGCCCATGTCTCTATCTCCCATTATTTTTAATAAACCCTATCCATCAATACATCATCCCTCATGCATTTACACCTGGTGTTTAAACGCCTGTTCTCATTAGGTTCGCTTTAAGGGTCCTTTGTGCTTCGCACTGGCCCCTCGATTTCAGCAGGCTCAACACATGAGCCACTCATCTGGACCGTTTAAACTGCATGCGGAAAGTTATCCACAGACCCCATTCTAAACTTATCCACACCCTGTTGACAAGTAAAGTTATCCACCGCAAACTGTGGATAATAAATGCACCAAAATAGTGAAAACCGTCCAGGAGCGTCGAACGATAGCATCCCAAGGGGGTAGGTGCTATCACCCCAAATAATCGCTCTAAAGCCGTTTAAATCGGTCAAATAGACAAAAGTACTCACTGAATACTTAAGAGTTCAAATCGAGCAACTAATAAAGAATACATCCACGTCCACAACAACCCCAAAATAATTTAAAAATATTTTAAAAATAGTTGCACGAACGTTTAAACGTGTGCTATCATTGAGGCTCATTCAGTGAAAGCACTGACTGAAATTGACCCCTATGACCACGACTAACAAACGTGCGAGGGCGAGCCAAAAGCCGGTAAGGTTCCAGTCCTTATCACTCCGGGAGCCTAGAGATTCTAACAACTCCCTCACGTCTCACCGTCGTGAATAACGGTGACAAGGGGACTGCCCTTCAAGTGCATTCGTAGAGTGTGCTTGTGGATGCAGTCGCATCAATTTTTAATTTATCAAGGAAAAATATTATGAGATACACATTCAGAGAATTAGCATCCATCGAGCAGACTGTAGAACAACTGTACATTGTTGCGAGGACACTGGGCGATGCAGAAAGCCATCATGTACAAAATACCAGGCATTTGGTCAACATCATTGCAGAGCTAAGAATGTCCGCATGGCTAAATAAAGAGGGCATGTCTACAGAATCCAAAGAAAAATTACTGAAAATAATTACAGTTTAAAAGTCTAGCTAGTAACTTCTCCTGGGGAGTTACTGGATACGCTTTTGTATCAATACAAGGAGGCTTAAAAATGCAATCAAAAAAACTCATACCTATCTGCATTCAGGCGTTTGTATCTGAGATAGCACGCTTTAAAGGCTCAGAGAATACCCCTGAAAACGTCGAATCAGCATCGCATCTTATCCGGGTTTATACCGGGAAAATTCAAGCGCTTGACTTGTCTTTGTCGCAGGCTGATGCGACTGCTATTTTACGCAACGCCTACATATCTATCTAGGAGTGACTCAATGCTTAAAGCACTCATTACATTAACGCTCTCAATAATCTTTGCAGTCGGGGCCGTCGTGCTTATGCTTGACTGGCTTGGCGGGTGCGGTGAAACCTACACCTATGCGAACGGCTCTCGGCATGCAGGCGAATGCCTGGGCCGAATCACTTTAAAACACTTAATCAGAGGAGAAAAATAATGTCTACTACACGTGAAGACTGGCTCAACAAAGCAGTCGTTGAGCTTAGGCCCATCTTTAAGTCAGTCGGCTTTCCCTTGCCGGATTCCATTCGAGTGACTTGCGGTTTCCCATCCAGGCACGCTCGCAGTTTAAACAGGGCAATCGGTGAGCACTGGTCCTCTAAGGCATCGGATGACAATTTTCATGAAATCCTTATCTCCCCGGTGATGGATGACCCTATCCAGGTATTCGGTGTGCTTGTGCACGAACTAGCTCACTGTGCGACTGACGGCGATGGGCACAAAGGCCGGTTCCCCGCTTGCGTTAAAAGCTTATGGCTTGAGGGCAAGCCGACCGCCACGGTCGTGGGTAAGCGGTTTACAGACAACTTCGGCGCTTTGGTAGACGGCATGGGCGCTTATCCGCATGCCCGGTTGAATGTCAATTCAAACAAAAAAACCCAGTCAACACGCATGCTTAAAGCGGTTTGTGAATGCGGTTACACAATTCGACTCTCTGCCAAGTGGGCCGGATTCGGTTTACCAACGTGCCACTGCGGTGCGCTCTTTACTTTATCTTAATTTACTTTTTCGGAGGCTTACATGAATATCGAACGTCAACTCTCTCTCATCCCTATCAATCAACTCAACGCAGTGCTATCCTGTCACAACCTGGGTCCTTTTAAGGATAAGGAAAAAGTGGTTGAACAAGTCGGCATCTTAATCCATACCAACAAGATATCCCTTGACAGTGTCAAGGCCACTCGGGCAACAATGGACCTCACCGCTCAGATACCTGATGACATTCGCTCTCAGATAGTCACTGCGACGAACCAGGTCTCGACTGCTATATCGAATGTTCACAAAGTCCAGGAGGTTGTCGAGCGCCTGGTCGATGATGCGGTCTCTAAAAACCAGACTCTGCATGCCGACTTTAATTCTTTGTCTCGACGTTTAAACGCACAGGTTAATGCGATTCAAGGCGTTGACTACGACGTGGTTAAAAGCGCCATCAATACTGAGGTATCCAAATTGTTCGACGAATTCAGGACCGTCGCAACCCCTGAGCAATTGGTCGAGGTAGCTAAGATTATCCCTAGCACAACCGCTCGCCTTGCGATTGATGTATTCGGCGATATCTGCCACTACCATTTCAAGGGTGAGTACGTGGACTTCTCAAATCTTTCAGTGGACGTTTGGAACGACCCAGGCGCTCCCGCCCTGGTTGATGACTACAACTTTAACCCTCAGCACTTGCACCAAACTCTCATCGCCCTCGATGACCCACTGCCGGACAATTTATGGTTAGCCGGTGAGCGTGGCACTGGTAAGACTGAGTTCGTGGCCCAGGTTGCAAACCGACTTGGTCGCAGATTGTTCCGGGTTAACTTTGATGAAGCGCTTGAGCGTGCTGAATTTATCGGAGGCAACACCCTCGAAAATTCGAACGTGGTTTGGAAACCCGGCATCATCACCCAGGCGATTCAGCACCCAGGTGCAATTATTCTTCTCGATGAAATCGGTTTTGCACGTGCTCAAAATTTAGCGGTCCTGCATGCGCTTTGCGAACGTTCACCTCACCGCTCAATCGTGATTAGTGAGACCGGTCAACGCATTCCAGTCGCTTCGCACGTCGTGTTTTTCGGCGCTGATAATTCGAACGGGCATGGCGATAACTCCGGTAATTTTGCCGGTGTGCGTGACCAAAATACTGCGTTCCTGGACCGTTTCAGTTTCACCCTGCGGTTCAATTATTTGGACCACGCCGATGAGGTTGCGCTCATCGCCAAGCGCACAACCCTACCAGTGGATGCATGCGAGACCCTGGTCCGCTTTGCGAATGTGGCACGTGAAAAAGCGAGGGCCGGGTTACTCACTCAGCCCCCATCACTGCGACAACTCTTTGCCTGGGCGAGAGCGATTCGCAAAGGAGTTCCAGTATCGATTGCATTCGAGAATTCGATTGTCAATAAATTCCCAGGCGATTGCGAAAGCGAACTGCGTGGAATTTTTAGTGCGACTATTGATGTCGATAGCCTGAAATCATTTTTAACGAAGGGGTAAATTATGTTAGGACTACATGTAAAGCGGGGGGTTGAGACAACCCTTGAGCGGGTATTCAAATCCAGTGATAACAAATTCGGTAAGCTCGAAGTTCACTGGAACGGCACGACGGCGGGCATTAATTTCAGCAAGCAGGGAAACCAAATTGATGCAGTGATTGTGCTCCCGAATCTCGATGAGAATTCGAACGTTGACAATGGTACGTTTTCGAACCTTATCGGATATTCGATTCACGAACTAGGGCACGCATGGTTCACCGACAACGGTCCCTGGGACCGGGCACGTGCAAAGTACGGTGAATTTGTCGGTAATCTTATCAACGGCCTTGAGGACCCTCGCATTGAAAAACAAGTGATTGCATCAGGGTACGCTCCCAACTCTCGTGTGCTCTTTGAAAATTTGACGAATGCGATTCTAAATAAGCATGGGTACGTGGAGCCGGACGATAAAAAGAATATCCCGTTTATGCTTGCTATCGAGGGTCGACGTTTAAACGGCTATGCAATTGGTTTCGAGAGTATCGTTGATGCATCGCCTTATTCAAAGCATTTGAAGTGGGCGCTCAACCGGGCCAACACTGCCAAGGACACTGCATCCATTGTGCGAATTGCTATCGAGCTTTATAGGCGCTTGGTCGAGCAAGACAAGCAGGAAAAACAGAGCGAGCAAAAGCAGGACAAGCAGAGCGAGCAGGACAACCAGGACAGCCCCTCAGAGGTCGATTCAATAGAGGATGAGGGTGAGCCTCAACCCGGTGAGAATGAAGTCTCTGAGGGCGCTCCTAACGTGCCTGGGGATGATGAAAGCCCTGAGCCTGGAGCGGGCAAGTCGTTCGAGGGAGGCCGGGACGTTGAGCCTAATCAATTCGTCAAGGACATTCTCAAATCTCATTCGTCAACGGCTGATAGTTTTAGGTCTAGGCCGTCCGCAAATAAACCCACTTACTCAACTTTTAACTGGTGCTAATATGTATTTCAAAAAATCTGAATCCGAAACCAACTACTCTTACCATTACAACCAACAACCCCAGGGCATGGGTGCAACACGTGCAAACTTACTGCGTTTACTGCGCTCACTGGACCTGGTTTCCTGGTCAACTCATGAGGAGTCCGGGCGCTTGGACCGCAAAGCTTTCACACGCTTTGCTACTGGGTCCACTGCAATATTTTCTAAGCGCCAAATGGCTGAGGCCGAAACCTCAGCGGTGTCGGTGCTTATCGATTGCTCGGGTTCGATGGGGGACTACAGTCGAATCAAACTCGCTGAGTCGTTGACCATCCAACTGGCTCGAATCCTTGACAAGGCCGGGGTTGAATTCACCATCAATGGATTCAACGGGCGGGGCAAGTGGAAAGACTTAGAAACTGGGGGGGCCAACGGCACTAACCCGCAGGCTATACGAATTGAAGAGGTCAACTACTTACCCTTTAAAACCTGGAAAGAGAATCTCTCCAAGGCATCCGCTAAACTTGGCAGTATGAGTCTATGTGCGGGAGGTGCAACACCGGACTACTCAGGTATCCGCATCAAGCTTGAAGAGCTTGCGACCAGGAGCGAGACCAAAAAAATTATGTTCCTCTTGACCGATGCGGACGGCTACGACAGTCGGCACATGCAACATCTTCAATCCTTCGCTGACAAGCAGGGTATCAAAATCATCGCCATCGGAATAGGTAGGACCGACGTTAAAAAATGTTTTACTACCAGTGATGACGTACACAATGCGAACGACTTGGCAAGCGCATCCTTCAACAAATTACTTAACGAATTGAGGTAACCATGTATCACCACACGAATGAATCAGCCTACGAAACAATCAAAAACTACCAGGAGCTTAACGAACTAGATACTTTTAATGATGCCATCAATCACATGCACAACGACTGGGACTATTTGGATAGCGAGGAAAGGAGCGCCTTGGCGCTCTATCTTAAAAATTTAAAACAAAGGAGCTTAAATTGAAAACATTAATCAACCACGCCGGGGGATTCGAGGAGTACTTAACCATAACGCCGATTGAGTTCGACATGTTCGAAGTCAAGGTGCAGAGTAAGTATGCGGATTCAAAAGACCCGGATGCATTACAAACTCGATATCAAGGGTTCGTGTCCATCCAGGCCCTGCATCAATTGCATGATGACTTGTCGAGCTTTTTATTCTGACACTAGTTCATTAATCTAAAAATGCAAAAACCCTCCCTTGGCAACATCGGAGGGTTTTTTTGCGTCTAAAATTTGCTACGTTGCTACGCTGTTTAAACGGCCTAGAAAGAATCTCTGGGTTCGAAATAAGTTCCGGTTATTTTGTTGTATCCAAGCTTGGTTTCGCCCTGCGTTCCTATCCATCTGTATCTACACTTCCACACTGCCATTTCAACAAAATTATCTTTGCCCCGGTGAATGGTGATTCCACAATCTGCCTTGGCCCACCAGGCCATTGAGCCTGATATCGCCATGCCATCCGGCCTGGGGAGGTCCATATTCGCCCTGGTAATCTTTGCCGGGTGCGCTACAAACCACACGTGAACCCCATACGACTTCGCAAAGGCTTGTACCCTTGTGAGCATTGAACTAATGAATTCAGTCTCAGCTTGCCCGCCCTTGTTATCAATGTAATTGTAAGGGTCGATTACCAATCCTCGAATGCCTGTCCTGGCTACTGCTACCTTCGCCCTGTTTAAAACAGACTCAATGGTTGCCGGTTCCACGCTCTCCGAATCTAAAAACATAAAATGGTCTTCAACCCATTTAAACGCTTCGTTCTTATCCTTTTCGGTCATGCGATTACTGCCGTCAAAGAATCTTTTTTCTTTGTATATCTCCATTAATCTAGAAATGTGAATCTCCGGCTGATTCTCGAATGAGCAAATCGCAAACTTCCAGTCGTTCGCTTTGCCCAGGTTCACCATCAGTTGGTCAACAAAGTTTGACTTGCCCGATGAGGGATACCCAGTGACGATGGTCAACTGCCCCTCAGCCACAGTGTAAATTTCATCGACGTTCGAAAACCCGGTTGAGGTTCCGCTTCCCGTGCCCTTCGAGTACAGGTCGTTTAAACGCTCTGCAAACTTAGAGGCGGAGGATAATCCGGCGACTGGGTAAGGCTCTGCATCTTTAATGATATCGATAACCGCCTGAGCGCCGTCGTTTAAAAGAACTTCGTTGAGGTCTTTCCTATCAAACTTGGCAACCCGGCAACGGTCCTTGCCTATTCGCCTGGCTAATTCTTCTGCTAAGGCTTGGCCCGGTGTATCGGTATCGGTTGCAATGACAATATAAGGAACCGATGACAATGTCTCAAAGGCGCTCCAAATGTAGCTGAATTTTTTGTCTTCGCTTGCATCTATTTTTCCGTCTGAAACCTTTATCGGCGCTCCGCTTGGCACTGATAGGACGTTGGGTATTCCGCATTCCATGAGTGACAATGCATCGATTTCGCCCTCGACAATCACAATGGGTGAATCTTTAACGACTTTATCGAGTCCGAAAAATTCTTGAGCGCCTCCGACTTCTTGCGTGAAGTCTTTGCCAACGATACTTCGGTACTTGGCAGATACTAATTTTCCGTTTTTGAAATACGGGAAACCTATCGCCTCTGTCGTCATGTTTAAACGCTTAAAGAATTTCTCAGCCGAGAAGAGTTGCATGTCGTCCGCAATCTTTTTAGATATGCCTCTGGTCTGCAAAAAATCATAATGCCGGGGTTCCAGGTCTTCAGTAATCTGCATGATGGGTTCCTTTATCTTAGGTTGTTTGATATGCACCGCTCCGCTAATCGAGCAGTGATGACAGTGATACACCCAACAGTTATCCTTGCGGTCGATGTTGAGTTCTTGGAGATGGGATTTCTTACGCTCCTCAGAGCAGTTGGGACACTTAACACGTGCATGTGAATGCACATCAAGTGAAGAGATGTACTCTTCAATCATAAAAGCCTCCGTTCAGCGCTTGTTGTCTGATTTATTCGCCTTGGGCGAGCGCAGTCTAAGATTGGTTTTACTGGACATCCCGCCCTCTTTAATGGGCTTGATATGGTCTATGTTTTTACCACTGCGGTCTATGCCTTCCTTATCATACAAACGCCTTGCACGTTGTCGTTCTATTTGACCTTTGTCATCGCCTCTTTTTAATTGAGTTTGATACTCGTTTTTATAATCTCGTTTAGTTGCCATGAATACTCCTTTTGCTATTATTCTATACCGCCCCGCAAATTGAAATGCAGGGGATTTCACCCAAAGGCTCCCCCTACCCCAAAGGGGTTGAGAGAGGTTTCACCGCCCGGTAAGGGCATCTACATGTTAATTTCTTAACCCCCGGACTTGTAGATTCGGCTAGTCCTACGGATTGTTCGGGAGTTGCACCCTAGCTTACGCATACCGTATAACCCTTTTGTTCCACGCAGTCAGGTTGAACTCTTGCTATCGTGTGGAGTACGGCTGACATGGGGTGTATAGATAATAAAAAAGCCGTTTAGCCATACACTCTGGTCGTAGCTCTCTCCAATATACTTTCCACGAAATATTGGACAAAGCAGAGTGCATGATTAAACGGCTTAACTAACCTATTGCCTACGACAGCAACGGAATTAGTATATCAAATAATTTCAGGCTGTGTCAAACCCAAGTAAAAATATTTGTAGTAGTTGGCGGTATTAAGGATACTCATTTAATGCCACAGACCTTCAGCTTGGACACCAACAAGAAATTAGTATAGCAAATAATTTTCGTTCGTGTCAATCCCAAGTAAAAATATTTGTAGTCCTAAAACCAATGGACGTTTAAACTGCTTATGCATTTACTCTGCATTACCAGCGTCTCAAAAAAAAAGGAGCGTTGTTTAAACGCTCCGAAAGTATGGCAACTAACCATGAAAGTATTTTACCACAAGCTTGAATTATGCAAGCAAGAACGGTATAATCCAATCACTTCAACATGATTAAGCCTCCTGTTAAAGAGACTCCGGTCGGAACAAAGCCTCCCTATGCGGAGGCTTTTTTCTTAAGGTGTTGGTGTCCACATAAAGCAGTGTTTTTTTAACCCGGATTCCATTTTCCTGATTTACAACAGAAAAGCATCGGCGCTAACCCAATGCACACCAACCATTAAATTATAGATACTTCTATCTCGCACCTGGGGTTTTCTTTATCTACGCCCATCCAATAAATATGTTTTTCTTTGACCTGTCTATCGTTCTTATACGCAACGTCCTGCAACAGGTCTAATATAAGAGATTCATCCAGGTCCGGTCTTCTCGATGCGTACCAAATTCGAATCGTTACCATGACATCATCTAAAAATATATCGCTTGGTGCTGTAACGCATTGACGTTTAAACGACTCAGCATAAGACAGCGCCTTATCCGATTTTATAGATGCAATCCTATTCCCAAACTTAACAATCCTGCGACTGTTTGCTTTTGAGCAAGGCTCTCCAAATATTTTTAATGATAGTGTTTGCATGATGTTAAAAGTTGTGATAGCATATCGTTTCTTTAACAGGAGTTTCAATGAAAATTACAAACAAGTATAACGTTCCCGAGACCTTAATGGCATTGGCTAACAAGCAGTATTACACCAAGGGCAAGGCTGATTTCTCAGTCACTGAGATTATTTCTCCCCCCCGGATACAACGCTTGAGGGCTAATCATTACGGCGAGATGGAGCAGGATGTATCGGATATGTTGTGGTCTTTGCTAGGCTCTGCCCTGCATGTGGTTGCAGAACGTTCTGAGATACCCAATCATATCAATGAGGAAAGATTGTTCCTGGAGGTTGACGGAGTCACTCTCTCAGGGGCGATTGATTTACAACACATTGACGGAACAAATGTTCAGATAACGGACTACAAGTTCACCAGTGCATGGGCTTTGCGTGCGGACAAGATTGACTGGGCGCAACAACAAAATATCTATGGATACATGGTCCACAAGCTCAAAGGTTTGAATGTCACTTCTCTGAGGATTTGTGCGTTTGTTCGGGACTGGGCAAGACGAGAGGCGCAGAAGAACCCTGAGTATCCGCAAGCGCCTATTCAAATTGTTGAAATCCCACTATGGACCATTGATGAGACAGAAAAATACATCAAGGAGCGAATCGAGGCGCATAGAAACTCAAAGGTCAACGCAGACTGGGACGAAGAATTACCTGAGTGCACAAGCGAGGAGCGTTGGATTAGGGAGGAGAAGTTCGCCCTGAAGAAGGAGGGAAGAAAAACGGCGGTCAAACTGTTTGATGACATTCAAACGGCAACTCTATTTTTAGCTGATTTAAAAGACAGGGACAAGCATTTTATTGAACATAGAAAAGGAGAACCCATACGATGCGTGAACAATTTTTGCGGAGTGAATCAATGGTGCAGTCAATACAAAAAAACGGAGGAAGAAAATGAATGAACCCACAAGTGTGTACTTTAAGTTGCAAGAGGCCAGGACGGAAATGCTTCGCAGGCCAATGAAGAAATCCGGTAAGAACAAGTTCGCCGGTTATGAATATTTTGAACTGGGAGACTTCATTCCCATCGCCCACGATGTCTTTCACAAGGTGGGCCTATGCGGGGTTTTCTCCATATTTGATGGCGTAGCATCCCTGCAAGTTTTTGAGAGCACCACGGGTGCATCTATAAGCTTCCAGGCCCCTTGCGTGATGGCTCACAACCCGAAAGGACAAGCCATTCAAGACCTGGGCAGTACCTTGACCTACCTTCGCCGGTATCTTTGGTTAATGGCCTTAGAGTTAACTGAGAACGATACCGTCGATGCAATCACAGACCCCCACGAGCAAGGCCGTTTAAACGCTTTGAAGACAGAAGCCAAGCCAGAACCCAAAACTGAAGCAAAGGCTGAAGTTAAACCCGATGAGAGCAGAGTTTTATTTGTCGATGGACTGATAGGACTGGGCGCTCAGATGACTACGCTTTCCGAATTGACATCGCTTTGGAAGGCCAACCAAACCCAGATTGATGATTTGAAAAAGAATCACAAGCCTGTGTACACCAGACTGCAAACTGAGTTTGCATCATTAAAAGAAAACTTTAACGAGGATTAAATGGCATTCGAAACCAAACCACAAACCGGCGCTTTGTTTGCGAACAAAGTAAAAAAACATCCAAAAGCACCTGACTACCAGGGCGATTTACTCATCGATGTGAATCAAATGGAAGTCAACAACGGCATGATGAAAATCAAACTTGCAGGTTGGAAGAAACAATCCGCAAGCGGAATCATGTTCTTATCCATTGCAGTGGATACCTATAAACCCAAAGAGCAAAAACCCCAGGAGAATGAAGATGAAGACGTACCCTTCTAAGAAGCGTGGTAGACCACGTAAGGCTGAAAAACCAGAAGACATTAATAAGAAATTGTTGGATGACAACTTAAGACTTGTCAGCAAGAACTTCTTGTTGGAGGGACAAATCTCCAAATTGAATCATCAGATAATAGGCTTTAGAGCCGTCATATCTTATTTGGAAAGTCATTTGAAACTGGAGTCATCACAATGATTAACGCACTGGGATTTGAATGTGTCAAGGTTGCGCTTAAGCAAGACCGTACTGGATTCATTCTTACTCTTAGTGTTCATCCTGACGAAATCCCGGAGGAGCTTATTCGGGATTTTGTTGGGACACGTTACATGTGTGCACTGGCAAGAGTAAACGACGATGAGACTGCAATGTCTTATGACAACCGGGTCAAGAGAGCCGGTATGTTGTGCAAGAACCCTCAGTTCCATGAATGGCTTATTTCCATAGGAGCTATCAACACTTTGCATGCTTTAGTTCACGAAGAACGAGCAATTGAATTCATTTATGAACAATGCTCTATTGAATCTCGCACTGAATTAAATGGAAATGCCAAAGCCCGAAAACAATTTGACAAAATGGTTAACGAATATGAAGAATGGAAAACCCAACAAGAGCCGTTTTAAAACTGTCACTCCGGTGATGATTTATTTATCGCCTGATGATAAAAGAAAACTCAATGAGTATGCGCTTAAGAACAAGATTGCCTCAACACAAATTGCAAGAGAGGGAATCTATATGAGATTACAAGGCGACGACAACGCATACAACAAAGGATTCAATGATGGTTTAAACGAGGCGATGAAAATTACAAATGCAAACCACGGAGCGCAGATGAAATTCCCATCCGGGAAATCGTTTGCCGAATATGTATGCGAAGACATTCAAAAGCACATGAGAGAAAAATCATGAACGAAGACCGAGAGCATTTGCGTATGTTATTTGGCATGTTTGTTTTCAATGGACTTCTATCACGCCTCAATCCCGATGAGATTGATATTGAGGATGTATGGGAGTTTATTGAGCAAGTCATTCACGTAGGCGAGAGCGAGCCGGTTGGCATCATGGCAATTAAACCCAAGAGAAAATACACAAGGAGACAATGATGGATTGGTTTTCTATTATCGTATTTGCATTCGCTATTTTTGGTTTTATATGTACAGTAATTGGAGCAATAATTTTTATTTTGTTTTACAACAATTGGAGAGATTAAATGGATGAAAGAGAATTAGATTTACAACTTGCCGATGCATTGGATGAACTTAAATGGACCCGGCAAGAGGTCATTAGATTAAACGCTGAGAATCAACAACTCATAGAAAAAGCAATGCGACTTCAATCGCTTGTTCAAGAAGCGCTTGTCATGTATTCAAACGTTTTAAAAGCAATTCAATAAATGAGATTGATGAGGAATCCTGGAGCAACTCATATTGATTTTTATCAATTGAAGGGGTTGATAGAATCAAATCCAAACGCTTGCCCTTGTAATGTGGACATGATGTTCGAACGCAATTGCAAGTTTTTGGTGGGAGAATGGAAGCGTTTAAACGAGGGGATGAGTCTTGGTCAGGAGATACTTCTAAAGAACTTGGCAAAGCAATCACAGTTCATTGTGCTCATCATTCATGGCGATACAGACAAAGAAACCAACGTGACTAAGTTTGAGCTTATCGACAAGAATGGTGAGTACATACCGATTGGTTATACGTTTGACCAATTAAAGAATTTCATAACAGGTTGGTACAACTGGGCTAATGCCCAATAAGGATGATTATGGAAAAGCACCCGGTCGAAGAGGTAGCACAAGCAATCTTGACAACGCTTGAGCAGTTTAAACAGCGTGAAAGCTTGGACGTTATATCTGGAATCTCAATGGTTCTTACAACGTTACTGGCAGAGATGGATGTTGAAGAAGAGAAAGCTATTTATTCTTTTACAAAATCTTTAGGTCAATCCTACCGCCGAATAAAGGCGGTTAGAAAAGCAATGGAGAAACAAAATGTACACTGACGAAGTAAGCTATCCAATTGCATTTAGCGAAGGTTGCGATTACATTGTGCGTGAAATTAAAATCTATAGATTAAAGTTTCACCACTCTAGCAAAGAGCGCAGGGTGATAGACAACTTAATTAAATATCTTGAGAAGGATAACAAGGAGGAAAAGCATGACTAAAGATGAAGTAATTGAATTACTAAGCGAATATTTTACCGAAGGCATGGTGCGTACGATTATTGACAATCTAGTGGCGCATGAACGTGAGGAGTGTGCAAAGGTGTGTGATGCGTATGACAACGGTAGATATTCAAATGCCGCAAATTTGTGCGCTGAATCTATTCGAGCAAGGGGACAAGAATGAAAGCATTCCCACATACATATGAAAAAACAATAGATGGTCATATTGCTACCTGCACTAATACAGGTATGGATTTGAGAGATTGGTTTGCAGGTCAATTTATTC
>Ga0007819_1000155_pt1 | contig 22910 bp, 33 predicted proteins | sample CryBogCBE07Jul09_FD_71203 | JGI IMG/M metagenome (GOLD analysis project Ga0007819, IMG submission 71203) | Freshwater microbial communities from Crystal Bog, Wisconsin, USA - CBE07Jul09 | ecosystem: Environmental > Aquatic > Freshwater > Lake | place: Crystal Bog, Wisconsin, USA | collected... | reverse complement strand
AGAAGCAGATTACTTCTATTGCTACTAAGTTTGTTGATCTTTTGAGTGAAAACGGAGTAAGAGAAAATGATCTAGAAAATGCGCTAGGTCATGATGATGATCTCGATGACGCTATTAGAGAAATGCTTATGTTAGATGAAGAAGACGAAAACGATCACGAATCTTACGATTATGACGAGTAACATATGACGTGGTATACTAAGGTAAGTCAAAATATTTCTAATATACCTGATGCTATTTTATATTTTGAAAATGAACTTCTTGTTGCTAAAACTGAAGTAAGGATTTCAGGTAATATAGAAAAAGCATCAGCAGCAATGCCTGGTATAGTTGAACATAGGTATAATCAACTACAAGAAATAGAAGCTATCCTAGAATACCTAAATATCGAACTTCGCCGTTTACGTAGTAGACTTTTTAAAAAATATTTAGAAAACTATCAGAGAGCTCTCTCTAGTAGAGATGTTGAGAAATACGTAGACGGCGAAGATGACGTAGTTGATTATGAAAAGATAATCAATGAGTTTGCTTTACTTAGAAATAAGTGGTTGGGAATCATTAAAGCACTAGATATCAAACAATGGCAGCTAAGTAATGTAATAAAACTTAGAGTTGCAGGAATGGAAGATGCATCTCTTTAGAAAGAGATAATATGAAGATATTTGTAGGATGGGATCCTAGAGAAGATATTGCATATCAAGTATGTGAACACAGTATCACATCTAGATCAAACAACGTTGAAGTGATACCTCTAATACAAAAAGATCTTAGAGAAAGAGGATTATATACAAGAGATATAGATCCTCTCTCAAGCACAGAATTTACTTTTACTAGATTTTTAATACCCAAACTTATGGATTATAAAGGTTGGGCTCTTTTTTGTGACTGTGATATAATCTTTCTAGAAGATATTAAAAATCTATTTGATCTAACTGATGAAAAGTATGCTGTTATGTGTGTACAGCACGATTATACAGTCGAAGAAGGATTTAAAATGGATGGAAAGATGCAGACAATCTATCCTAGAAAAAACTGGAGTTCGGTCGTGTTATTCAACTGTGGTCATCCTAGCAATCAGAAACTAACTAAAGAACTAGTTAACTCTGAAACAGGAAAATATCTGCATAGATTCGCATGGCTAACAGATGAGGAAATAGGATCAATACCTCACGATTGGAACTGGTTAGTTGGAGTTTATAAAGAACCATATAATGGAAAACCAAAAGCAATACATTATACAGAAGGTGGACCTTGGTTTAAAAACTATCGTTTATGTGAATATAATAAAATATGGATCAATGAATTAAACGAGATGATGAATGAGCAACTTCATAGCCCTAAGTAAAAACTCAAAAGATAACTTTATAACTGCATTTGCAAACGGTTCTGGTGGTGAAGTAGTTAATCAAACTGATTTTATATACGAACAATCTAGTAAACCGATTGCGTTACGTGGAATAAACAAAAGACAGATAATACACAAGTGTTGGGAAGATAATCGAGATTTTTACTTTATGGATACGGGATACTTTGCAAACTATAGCACAAAAGACAATCCAAAAGGTGTAAAGAGATGGCATCGTATTGTTAAGAATAATGTACAACATATAGGATCTATAATAGATAGACCAACTGATAGATGGGATAATCTACAGAAAGAATTTCCTAAGCTAAGGTGGACAGGATGGAAGAAGGGCGGCAAGAAGATATTATTAGTAGTACCTTCTGAAAAACCCTGTAAATTTTATGGTATCGATTTAAATCAATGGATACACGAAACTGTAGAAGAAATAAAAAAATATACATCAAGACCTATAGAAATAAGAAGCAAACCTGAGTTTAGATTAGAACGAGTACTAAAGTTTACAATATATGATAATCTAGATCAGGATGTATATGCACTTGTAACCTATAACAGTATTGCAGCAGTTGAAGCTATCGCATACGGAATACCTTCATTTACATTAGCTCCTAATGCAGCAGGATCATTAGCATTGTCTGATCTATCAAAGATAGAAACACCCTTATATGCCGATCCAGAACTTGTACATAAATGGTGTTGCCATCTAGCTTATGGGCAGTTTCACAACGATGAACTATCAAATGGTAATGCCTGGAGAATTCTAAGTTCATGAAACTATTAATAAATGATAAAGAGATAGCACATTTTTTAACTAGTATGCTTGATTTTAAAAAAGATCTTAGAGATATTCCTTTTGAATATAATGAAACTCTACGTATCTTTAATAAGTTATCAAAAAATAAAGACTTATCAAGGAAAGAAACTAGAGGTAAGGCACAATCAAGAATACGAGAAGCTATTAAAAAAGATGCAATACAGTATATTAATCTCTTAAAGAACGTAATGAATGAAAAGTATAATAAATCATTTTATATGATACATAAGAATATTAGACGCTTTATTAAACAGATTGGTAAAGAAAATATATTAAAATATTATAAAACAAGTAAAAAAGAAAACTTTGTAAAATCAACTGGAATACATTTAAATGCTGATGCAGATTTAGTATTAAGAAAAGATTTTAAATCTATACAAGAAGATTGTTTAGTTAGAAATACCGTTGGAAATGAAAAACTTTTATTTAGAAAGATCGATAATCAATATCCTTTTTGGTTTATTGATAGTGGATATACTAACTTCTTAGAAAAGAAAAAAACATTTCATAGATTAGTTAGGAATCATCTACATCATGATCGTTTGCTAGATGTTCCTTCAGATAGGATGGGAATGTTTAAGTCGTTTCCTAAGCCATGGCGAACCGATGGTGAGAAAATATTAATCATAGAACCTGGACCGTTTGCCGCCGGAATATTCCATGTTGATTTAAAAACTTGGAAATACGATGTAGCAAAGGAACTGAGGAGATATACAGATAAAAGAATAGTCTTTCGTAAGAAGATAGATAAAAAAACTCGAACAAACCTTTATGAGAAGTTATGTAATGAAGATTATTATTGTGTAGTGAATATAAATTCAAACTCAGCAACTGAAGCTATATGGGCAGGAATACCTGTTATTACTTTAGATAAACATATAACAAATCCGGTCTCTAGAAAAAATCTATCAGATATAAATGATTTATATCGTCCTAATCTATCAGTTTGGTTAAGTTCTCTTAGTTATAGTCAGTTTACATATAATGAACTTATTGATGGTACAGCAGTAGAAATTATAAAGAAGTATCATGGCAAAACTTAAAGTAGTATCATATCTAATGGGGATACCACCCAATAATAAAAATCTAGAGAAACCTAGAGTATTGATTAACTTTATTAGTGGAGTTAATCAAGTAGGCGATGTTGGAATCGTACATAACGAAAATACTATCATAGATTGTGATGTTGCGATCATTCAAGGATTTGTTCATGAAAATGGAAAAGTATTACCGCATTTAAAGTTACGAAAAGATGTTATTGAACGACAGAAGAGATTGGGAAAACGATCTATAATCATAGATAGTAATCTATTCCTTTATAAAGATCCAATGAACAATAATGGATATTTAAGATATAGTTTCGATGGAGTATTTCCGCCAACTGGTGAATATTGTAATGCAAATCCTGACGAATCTCGATGGGATATTATAAAAAAAGATTTAAGATTTGATCTTAAACCCTGGAGAGATAATGGAAGACATATATTAGTTTGTTTACAGAGGAATGGCGGATGGAGTATGAAAGGATTAGATGTAGTTGATTTCTTTAAACAAGCTACTACTGAAATACGGAAATACAGTGATCGACCTATTATAGTTAGAACACATCCTGGAGATAAACGTTCATCACAATATGCTAAATCGTTGATAGGAAAGAATATTTCAATAAGTCAAAATGAAAAGTTAGAACAAGATCTCAATAATGCGTGGGCAAGTGTTGTGTATAATAGTAGCCCAAGTGTTGCAAGTATAATAGAAGGAATACCATCTTTTATTATTGATCCTACATACAGTCAAGTTTCGGAAGTAGCTAATATAGATCTATCAAATATAGAATCTCCAACATTACCTGATAGAACTAAATGGATACAAAAAATAGCACAGTGCCATTGGAATGATAGAGATTTATTAAATGGAAACGCTTGGAGACATATGAAAAACTGGGCTATCCTTGATTCCAGTAGTTCTCGTTCCTAGATATTTTTAAATCTTTATTTTTACTACGACCTATTTGTTTTCGTTGTCCTTTAAGATGATCTAGAAAAGCACCCCATTCACAGTTAATCAAAGGATGACCTTCTCCCTGTATTAATCCGGAACTCCAGTTCTGTTGCTTTATAGATGGTACTATTCGATTTCTAACATCATCAAATACATAACTATCATGCCATTCCTTTAGTCTAAATATACCATTTTCAGCATCATCATACATACGTTGAAACTCTTTAAGGAACGAAAGTATATCAGTAGATCTTAAATCCATACTATATAACCCACATTCGGTATATTTGTTTTCTCTTCCTAAAAATCCTAATACCTTATCTTGGGCAGTCATTCTTTTTATAAAATCTATATTAATAGGGCTATGACAAACAGTATCGGCATCCATCCAAAATAATATGTCTGCATCACAGTTCTTAGCACAGTGGAATATTGCATAGACCTTGTGAGAAAATCGAATAGCATCCCATTTAAAAGCTTTCTTATCATTTGTAGTTGAACTATCTTTTACACCGCCACTGGCTCGAGGATCATCTCTCCATTTATTTTTAAACTCTACTAACTCCGGACTTGATCCTTCTAAATCTCTTAAAATAAGATTATCTGCTTTTTCTATTGGGATAACATCTTGATGATACACATATAAATCGATTTCTTTGGGCCAGTTTTTTATAAAGGTTTGTATCATTCTCTTTCCATATAAATCATAACCGGTTTTGTGGAAAGTAGTAACTACAGAATATTTCAATTGATTTGATCCTTTAAATGTATTATATTTAATCTATGAAGTTTGGATTATTTCGTAAGTTTGGAGCAATGAATAGTGTTCCTATATTTGATGCATTTTCACGTTCTATAGAAAGAAAAGGTTGGCATGTAGTTGATAACGATACGGATGTTGATGTTGCAGTAATATGGTCAGTCCTGTGGGAAGGACGCATGACACAGAATCAAAACATATGGAATCATTTTAAAGCAGTAAACAAACCTATTATAGTATTAGAAGTTGGCGGATTGAATCGAGGAATACTTTGGAAAGTAGGAATAAACGGTATCAATGGTGATGCATATTTTGGACCAAGCGGCAATAGTGATCAACGTCGTAGAAAACTAGGAATCAATCTAAGACCTTGGCATAAATCAAATAACATAATCATATGTGGCCAACATGCTAAAAGCCAACAATGGCACGGAATGCCTGATATGTCTCGCTGGATTGAAGAGACTATCTCGAAACTCAGAGTGCATACAGATAGGCCGATCGTAGTAAGACCTCATCCTAGATTTATGTACAAGAAAAAAGATTTTTTTAAAGATGTTACTATAGATTGGCCGGAACAGATTCCTAATACATATGATTCATTCAACTTTGAAGAAAAGTTAAAATCTGCCTGGGCCATTGTAAACTGGAATAGCAATCCAGCTACATTGGCAGCAATAGATGGTGTTCCTGTATTTGTTGGATCGAGTAGTTTAGCAGCACCAGTTGGTAACTTAGATTGGTCAAAGATAGAGAATCCAGAAATGTCCGATAGAGAGCAGTGGGCAAATGATATAGCATATACAGAATGGTCTATAGAAGAAATCGAAAAAGGAATACCATTGGATCGTCTATCTGATATGTTGACTTCAAAGAGAAAATAGTATATTATTATTAGATGCTGATAACAACTATAGAAGATTTGATATCTTATATGTGTGACCCTATTAACGGGGTTGATCATTCATCTATCGATCCTAAAGATAAAGGTATACTTTTTAGTATGTCTGCTCAATTAAAAAAATCATTAGCTTTTACTCTAAGACAGAGTGAACTGATAATGAAGATTTTAATACGCAATCAAAATCTCTATAGTAATATACCTGGATTTAATATGTTAATGGATAATCCAACTTATAAGAATAACTTTAGAAGTGTAGATTCTTCTAAAAAAATATTCTTAACAACCTTTCTAAACAATAGAGCTATAGCTGTTAAGTTTCCTTTTGATAGTAAAATTAATAATGTTATATCATCTATATCCGGAAAGATAGCTTTTGACAAGGATAGTCGATCACATATTTTTAATTTAACAGAATCATCTATACTACGTCTCGTGAATAACTTTTCTAATGATTTTATTATTGATCAGGAAATATTAGATTGGTACGATATTATTAAAGATGTAGTTGATAATCCTTTAAGCTATGTACCCACATTGGATTTTGATAATGAACTTATTTTAAAAAATGCCAATCGATCATTAATAGATTTCTTTGAAGAAAACAAAAACGGAAATTTAGTACATGATGTTTTTATATCAAAACTAGCAAAAATGTCTCTAAGCAAAAATGTATTAGATATGTTAGATGCATATGGTATATCAGATATTACTAAAAAAATATTAACTTCAAACCTAAGCAAGTTTGATACAGAAATATTTAAAGGAGAAAACACTGGTATTTTTAATTTCTTATCAGATGTTTCAGCATGGCCTGTTATGATTGTACTTTCAGATCACAATGAAGTAGATAAAAATATTGAAGAGTTTTATTCATGTTTAACAAACATAGGAATAGATTCAAGCGAAATATGTGTTCTATTTCGAAGCACTTCTAATAAGAAATTTAATGACTTTATAAGAGATAACGGACTTAACACATTACTTTCAAATAGTACTAAGGTAGTTTTTATTAAACACAAGATGCCTAAGCTATTATATAGATTTAATTTTAATCCAAAGATTATTCTTTCAGGATTTTCTTACCACGCACATTATACTACCCAAAAAATGGTTGACAGCCATCCATTTGTTTTATACTATACAGAAGTTAGGACCATAACTTGACCACATGTAAGTTAATAATAAAAGATGAAGTTAATATAAAGTTTGAAGGACTTAGCTTAGAAGCTAGAAGAAAACTAGCAAATAAGTTTAAGTTTGAAGTTCCATGGGCTCGTCATCAGCCCAGTTATCGATTAGGTAGATGGGATGGTACTGTTGCATTTTTTGGAGTTGGTGGAACAGGATATATCAATCAGTTAGATGAGATATTGCCAATCCTTGAAGATTTAGATTATGATGTTGAAGTAGAAGATTTAAGAAAACATTCCTCTATTAGTTTTGAAAAGATAGAAGAAGATTTTTGGGGAGACCTTTGCTGGCCTAAGGGACATAGATTTGAAGGAAAACCTATAAGGTTACGAGATGATCAAGTTGAAGTAGTTAATAACTTTTTAGAAAATACACAATCATTGCAGGAAGTAGCTACTGGCGCCGGCAAGACTATTATGACAGCTACCCTAAGCAAGATCTGTGAGAAGTATGGAAGAACTATAGTAATAGTACCGAATAAAACTCTAGTAGAACAAACAGAAGAAGACTACATTAATGTAGGACTTAATGTTGGAGTTTACTATGGAGATAGGAAAGAAATAGGAAGAACACATACTATCTGTACTTGGCAGAGTTTAAATATACTTGATAAGAAAAGTCACGATACTGAAACATTAACCTTGGCTGAGTTTTTAGATGGAGTTACAGCGATCATTATCGATGAAGTTCATCAAGCAAAAGCAGATGTACTTAAAAAACTATTAACAGTTAACTTTGCTAATGCACCTATACGATGGGGTTTAACTGGAACAGTACCTAAAGAAAGATTTGAATACGAATCAATACGATGTTCAATAGGCGAAGTTATACATCGAGTTACTGCTAATCAGTTACAAGAAAAAGGTATATTGGCACAATGTCATGTTAATGTATTACAGATTACAGATATCAAAGAGTTTCGTTCATATGCTGACGAATACAAGTATCTAGTTACAGATCCTGATCGAATGAAATGGTTAAGCAATAAGATACAATCCATAGCACTAACAGGTAATACTCTTGTTTTAGTAAATCGAATTGATACAGGAAAAATATTAATAGACTCAATCCCAGATACAGTATTTGTTAGTGGTGCTGTAAAATCAAAAGCTCGAAAGGAAGAATATGACGAGATTAAAACAAGTGATAATAAAATTATTGTGGCGACCTATGGTGTTGCTGCTGTGGGCATCAATATTCCTCGCATTTTTAATCTTGTCCTTCTTGAGCCTGGGAAGTCTTTTGTTCGTGTCATCCAGTCTATTGGCCGTGGAATACGTAAAGCAGAAGATAAGGATTTTGTTCAGATATGGGACATAACATCAAGTTGTAAGTACGCTAAGAGACATTTGACAGAACGAAAAAAGTTTTATAAGGACGCAAAATATCCGTTCGCAATAACAAAGGTAGATATTTAGAAGGAGCATGATGAATATTTTAACACTAGAGAATACTACATTTAATTTAAATGATCTACCGGAAGAAATAGACGACGATTTAAGATTTGCTGTATTAGATAATTCAAATCCAAATGAACCTGATTTCTTTTTCCAACCATTGATATTTCTTGAAAGTTTTAATGCTCCAGCAGTAGTACTAAAGATAGGAAAATACGAAGTACAAATGCCTTTAGATTGGAGCGTCGTAGTTGGTTGTAGAGAAAGCGGAAATGATCTAGAAGTGATGCCTATAACTAGTTTAACTAATAGAGGGTTTGATGCCTTTGTGTTTAATCCATTATCTAACTTTAAGTTTGACTTTGCTAATATAGAGATAACAAATGTATTCATGGATGTTAAATGGTATTTTCCAAAAATGAAAAATGGTCAAATCTTAGCGACTCCTCTCTGCGAGGGAGAAAAACCACCCTGTGTCTATTTCGTGAAAGAGATAAGTAGACAAAGCGAGATTATACAATACTCAAAGTTGATGTGAATGGAAAATGATGAAATAGGATATATATATGAATCTCCAGATAGTGGAGACACTGTATATCGTCGCCATATTAATGAAGTAGATCGAGAACTAGTTAAAGGAACAGATATTAACTTGTTTTCATATGCAGCGTTTAAAGAAATGCAAAAAATAGCAGAAACAAACATAGCTCTTAAAAAAGCTCTTGATAATCTACTGTTAATATATTATACTATAAAAGATGACAAAAATACCTCTTAAAGAAATACTAGCTTCTGTTGATAGCAACTATCGCGGATTATGGGACGACATCGACAACGATCAGCAAAAAGCACTCAAGAGTGAATTTTGGATACTAAATCGATATATCAGTAATGTCAAAACTTCTGATAGAGAACAAGAAGAACATTTTGTATTAACAGTTAATGAATATTTTAATAAACATTGGTTTACAATACAGAAACATCCTAAGCTAATGTGGCATCTATTATGTATGTGTAACTATGATGGTAAAAAAATATTCTATCACGAATACATTAACTTAGGTAAAAAGAAAAGTAATAAACGAATTAAACTTTTAGAATCTGTATATCCAGATATGAAACACGGCGATATCGAAGTACTTGCAAGGATTAGTAAAAATGATGACATTAAAGCACTTGCTAGAGAGTTCGGTTGGGAAGAAAAGGATCTCAAAGATCTCTGATTATATTTGCGTACACTGCAACAAAACGTTCGTTAAAGAAAAAACTTTGGTTGTACATATGTGCGAACCGAAGCGTAGATACTTGCAAAAAGATGAACGTAGAGTGCAAGCAGGGTTCTATGTCTATAACAGATTTTATAGAATAACACAAACAAGCAAACAAGAAAAAACATACGAAGATTTTTGTAAGAGTCCCTATTATAATGCTTTTGTAAAGTTTGGTAGCTTTATGAGTAATGTTAATCCATTATATCCAGACAAATACATTGATTGGATTGTTAAGAGTGGAATAGGTATAGACAAATGGTGCAAGGAAGAACTGTACGATAAGTTTGTGATTGATCTTATTAAAAATGAAAACGTAGAAACTGCTTCGGAACGTAGCATTAATACTATGTGCGATTGGGCTGAAAAGAATCTAGCACAATGGAATCATTATTTTCTTTATGCAAATCTAAATAGAATCACATATGATATTAGGGATGGAAAAATATCTCCATGGATATTATTAAATACAGATAATGGTCTTTCTGCTTTAAAAAAGTTAAGCGACGATCAGTTACAAACTATCGGGCCAATGATTGATGTAGAATTTTGGACTAAAAAGTTTAAAGAACAAAAACAAGATTTAATCTTTATAAAAAACATAATCAGAGAGGCAAACATTTAATGTTAGAAAATGAAAATGAGATAACTCTTAAATATTCGATTAATATAGACGATGAAGATAATTCAGTGGTAGTTAGGTTTAGAGGATTCGAAGATAAAGAACAGATCGAAGCATTTATGGAATATCTAGAAGAAGGGATACCTCTTCTCCTTTTTAGCAGCAGTACGATGCACTAATGCCTGATATTGATATTGATTTCTTTGATAGATCAAAGGCTCTAGATATACTAGATCATCATATCGCTATGAGAGAACACAAGGGAAATATTGTTAAGCATAATACCGGTGTATACTTCCAAGGTATCCCTAATAATCCTTTTACCAATATAGCAACGATTGATTATAAAACCGCAGAAGATAGAGGATATTTTAAAATAGATTTTCTAAATGTTAGTATGTACGAAGGTGTTCGAAATGAAGAACATTTAATGACATTATTAGAAACAGAACCTCTATGGAACTTATTAGAACACGAAGAAGTAGTTACGCAACTGTTCCATGTTAATGAACATCATAATATCTTAAAGAAACTTAAACCATCCAACATAGAACAACTAGCAGCAGTATTGGCTATAATACGACCTGCAAAAAGATATTTGTTAGATAAAGATTGGAAAACTATAATGGAAGAAGTTTGGGTTAGGCCGGAGGAAGATCTATACTTTTTTAAGAGATCACACGCTATCGCTTATGCATCTGCTATCGTAGTACAACTAAATTTGATTTGTGAAAACTTAACTTTATCTCTTACGGATTAGTTGTACACTGCGTCTCTTAACACGCTTTAACATAATGTTATGTAAGTTAACAACAGGACCCATTAAAACCGTAACATCTTTCGAAGAAAAGTTTTTTATTGAATAGATGAAAGGGTCCATTTCTTTTCTTAAGAAGATGTTAATAGGGATTAGCCGATTGCTTTCCCACCACCATACTTCCCCTAGTTCTAAGAATATACGTTTGTGTTCTTCTGATTTTAAAATGTTATAATCATAAAAACTCATAACGTTATTATCCTGATTGATAACTATGCCTACATATTCCTGGTTACCGTAGACTACAACTGTTATAAATGGAAACTGATCTTGTATCTTTTCTGTTAAATTAGTCATAAATATAAAAGGAACCTCACTAATCATGCACAATCAAGCCGCATATTTATATAAAGATGTCCAGGAACTTTATACTAATCTGGCTGCTCTACAAACAGGATATAGAAAAATGTACGCTAGAAGAATGAAGCTCTATAAAGGTATTGATAATACTTTCTCTATCAAACTGCTTAACGGTGATCAGAAACTGTTGAATGCTGTTGGACAGACACTATATTGGATACTAATGGATAGAGATACTGCCGAACTTAGATATAAAACATCATCAGTTGTTGACGGTAGTTATAATAGTCTTGTAGCGTTTACTATACCCGAGGGTGATCTAGAAACTATTAATAGCGGACAATATATGTACAGTGCTTACTTAGAAGCTACTAATGGACAAAAAACTATATTATATGGTGATAGTCAATATGGTGCGAGTGTTCCTGTAGAAGTTATTTCTAACTCATTTCCACAAGTATATCCTTCACAAGAAGTGACAGATTTCTTTACAAGTGAGCAAATGAACTATCAACAACCTGATAGAAGTTTATATACAAGTGCATTAAGTGCTCGTCCTGAACTTAATAATCATAATAATGCGCTACATACAGCAACGTTTTATAGTACTAACTTTGTAGGTAATGTAAACATTGAAGCAACATTAGAAAATGGTGTAACTGATGTGATACAATGGTCAACAGTTGGTACTGTGAATATTACAGATAACATTAACTATATAAACTTTAATGGCGTTTATAGTTGGATTAGATTCCGAGTAATGCCGGATATTGCAAATACTGGCAAGGTTGACAAAATACTATATAGAAGCTAAAATAACAGCATGGATCTCCATGACGAATTATTAGCACTCATACCTAATAAGAAGAGTACACCTAACGGGTGGACTAGCTTCAATGCACCTTGCTGCATACATAATGGAGAAAGCCGAGATACAAAAAAACGCGGCGGTATAAAGCGCACTGATGATAATGGTGTAAGCTATCACTGCTTTAACTGCGGATGGAAAGCTAGTTGGAGGCCTGGCAGGAATCTAGGTACACGTATGAAAGATCTATTCCGTTGGAACGGAGCATCTGATGATCAGATTAATCGTATCGCATTTGAATGCATGAAAATAGAAGCAGGCAAACAATCAACCGACGGTATTATAACTGTTCCATTATTTGTACCTAGAGATTTCCCACCAAACAGTCAGCGTATAGATACGGATCTAATCACACGAGAAGAGCGTGTTATACCTGTAGTAGAATATATCTATTCTAGAGGATTAACACTAGATGATTTTGATTTCTATTGGAGTGAAAGATATAGCGATAGATTTGTCATACCATTAACTGTAGATCGTAAAGCTGTTGGATATATTGCACGAAAATGCGGCAAAGGAAATCCTAAGTATCTAACAGAACACCCACCGCATGTGGTATTCAATCTAGATCGACAAGGATATGATCGTAAGTTTGTATTAGTGTTTGAGGGTAGTATTGATGCGATCCTATTGGGTGGTGTAGCTATACTAACTAACGAGATATCGGCTGAACAAGCACAACAGATCAAACGATTAGATCGACAGGTCATTGTAGTTCCTGATCGTGATAAGGCTGGTGAGTCAATGGTTAGACAAGCTATAGATTTAGGATGGAGTGTGGCATTTCCTGATTGGGAGGAAGATATCAAAGATGCGGCTGAAGCGGTTAATCGTTATGGGCGATTAGCTACTATGATAAGTATCTTAAAATCTGTAGAAACTAATGATTTAAAAATAAAGCTGAGGATGAAGATATGAAATCTATATGGAGATTTATTACATTGCCCTATCGCAACTGGCAGTATAGACGTCAATTAAAAAAGAGAATAGAGGAGTTGAAAAAAAGGGATCCGTTTATCTACCGATGATTATTTGGGGAATCTCAGGCAATAGCCACGATGCTTCTATCGCTGTATTTGACGACGATAAGCTTCTCTTCGCTAGCCAGACAGAACGATATACCGGAAAGAAGAACGATAGAGATCTGTCTGCAGGAATGGTGCGGCAGCTAATAAATCGTTATGGACACCCACATCGCATCTGTTGGTATGAACGTCCATTTGTAAAGTCATTACGACAACTATGGGCCGGGCAAGGTTTCCGCTTCAAACAGAATGATATTGAGAGATATCTTAGGAACTACGGTATAGAAGATGTTCCAATAACTTATATTGATCATCATCATTCACATGCTGCTGCCGCATTCTATACTGCTCCATGGTTTGAATGTGCCGTACTGTGTATAGATAGCATAGGAGAATGGAATACAACAAGCATATGGAAAGGCCGTAGTGGCTATCTAAAGAAAAAATGGACTAAAAACTTTCCTGATAGTCTAGGACTATTCTATAGTGCTATGACACAGCGTATAGGACTAAAACCACAAGAAGATGAATACATCCTTATGGGTATGGCAGCATATGGTGATCCTACAAGATTAAAAGATCGTATACTAGAAGATATGTGGAATCGAGATAAACTTAAGATAAATCTACATAGAGGATGTACTCATTGGGCAGAAGAACTAAATGGTATACAAGACCTATTTGATATTGCTGCTGCTACACAGAGTATATATGAAGATTGCTTCCGCGAACTATTACAAAAGACAAAAGACCTAACTGGAGCTACACGTATAGCACTTGCAGGTGGCTGTGCCCTTAACTGCCTAGCTAATACAATAGCTTGGGAATACTTTGATGATGTTTGGATCTTTCCTAATCCAGGTGATAGCGGTTCAAGCATAGGTGCTGTACTTGCACATACTTACTATAATCTAACTTGGGAGAACTGTTATCTAGGATACGATATTACAGGCAAGTATCCAGTAGACTATATATTACGAGATCTACTAAAAGGCATTCCGGTCGGTGTAGCTAATGGTAGAGCTGAGTTTGGTCCTAGGGCACTTGGTAATAGGAGTCTATTAGCTGATCCTAGATCAAATGATATCAAGATTAAAGTAAACGATATCAAGAAGCGCCAGCAGTTCCGACCATTTGCTCCTGCTATTCTAGAAGAACATGCCGGTGAATATTTTGATCTCAAATACCCTTCACCATTTATGCAATACGCTGTTAAATGCCTAAAGCCGGATGAACTACCTGCGATTGTACATTATGATAATACCAGTAGAGTACAGACTGTTCCAAAGGATGGTAGTGGATTTAGACAGCTGCTAGAAGCTTGGTATGCAGCTACCGGATGTCCTATATTACTTAATACTAGTTTAAACATTAAGGGACAGCCTATAGTTAATGATCGTAGAGATGCTGATTTATTCAATAAGTATTATAATGTTCCAGTGCATACTGCACAAATATAAGATTGCTATCAACCACAAGAGGTAATATAATACAATATGGCTGATTATAACTACGACATACAGAAACTCTATTTGGAGATGTTCCTAGCTGATGCTGAAAGTTTTGTTAGGGTGCAGAACATATTCCAATATGAAAGTTTTGATCGTAAGCTACAGCCGATAGCAAAATATCTCAAAGAGTATGTAGACAAGTATAAGGTAATGCCTGAACTACGTATCGTTCGTGCAGAAACAGGTGTAGACCTACAAGATGCTACAGATATACCTAAAGATAACTACGAGTGGTTGCTGGATGAGTTTGAACGCTTCTCTAGACACAAGGCACTTGAGCGAGCAATCTTAGCCAGTGCCGATCTTCTTGAGAAAGGCGACTATGGTCCTGTAGAGAAGATGATCAAGGATGCTGTTCAAATAAGTCTGGCTAAGGATATGGGTACAGATTATTTTGAAGATCCACGCACGAGATTGTTGGCACTTAAAGATAACAATGGACAGATCAGCACTGGTTGGAAAGCTATAGATCAGAAACTATATGGCGGGTTTAATCGAGGTGAACTGAATATCTTCTGTGGTGGTTCTGGCGCAGGTAAGAGTCTATTCCTACAGAACTTGGCTGTTAACTTTGCAAGTGTTGGTCTTAATGTACTATATCTGACTTTCGAACTCAGCGAAGCTCTTACTAGTATGCGTATCGATAGTATGATTACAGGTATTGTTACTAGAGAGATTTTTAGGAATATTGACGAAGTTGAACTCAAGGTCAAAGTCGCAGGAAAACGTAGTGGTGCTATCCAAGTTAAGTATATGCCATCCGGTAAGAACGTAAATGATCTGAGAGCATATGTAAAAGAATATAGCATAAGAAAGGGATATACTCCAGATGTTATCCTAATCGATTATCTAGATCTAATGATGCCGATTAGCATCAAGATCAGTCCTGAGAATCTATTCATCAAGGACAAATATGTGAGTGAAGAACTGCGAAACTTTGCTATGGAGATACGTGCTATTACTGTAACAGCAAGTCAGCTTAACAGAGCAGCAGTAGAAGAAGTAGAGTTTGATCACAGTCATATCAGTGGTGGTCTATCAAAGATCCAAACAGCAGATAATGTGATTGGTATCTTTACTAGTAGAGCTATGCGTGAACGCGGACGCTATCAGATACAGTTCATGAAGACACGTAGCAGTAGCGGCGTGGGACAGAAAGTTGACCTAGCGTTTGATCCAGATACACTGCGAATCACAGATTGTGACGAAGCCGAAGAGGATAGTAATCCAACTAGCGGACGTAATCGAATCGCTGAAAGTATTAAGAATAGGACTACAGTGAGTGCAGCACAGAAACAAGATAGCGATCCTATAAAGGAAATGGCTAAGGTTAGGGCACAGACTGGAAGCAGTAAGCTAAGAGAACTCATCGGTAATCTAGGAAATACCGATGAGGATTTGTAAACTAGATAGATTTCATTAAATCTAAAGCAGCTTGCGATTTACCTTCTTGTGCATATTGAGCAGCTAAGGTAGCAATGCTTACAAGTCTAAACATATCAAAAAATAAGTTCATCGTGAACCTCTAACTGTGTACTTGACGATGCTTTCAATCTCACAACGGGTGATACCAAGATCAGATAATTCTCTATCACTTAATCTAGATAGTTCATTGATAGCCCTGCGCTGCATAGCTGACTCTTTAAAATAACGAACGATTGGGTTTACTAGCGTTGATAACATGTGTGTTCTCCTGTGTGTAAATCTTATTATATAAGATATTTAGTTAGAGAACAAGACAAAATGTTGCAACGCAGCAACAACTCAGGTATGCGCTAAATGCATAATACTAAATCAAACCCCGTAACGATTCTTTTTACGTTTAGCAACAGGACTAGTAGTATGCGTATCGGTAAACTCTCGGCTAGGACCATTACTAGTGTCTTTGTGTTTAACACCTCTATGCTTCATCACCTGTCCTACTATATCATGGTCACCTTCACTGTAAGCAACAATGACACTCTTATCAGCAGAAGGGTGTGCTTCTTTTTCGGGCCAGTTAGTGTCTTCACCACCAGCTACTGCCATATCTAAACCTAAACGATAAAGCTCATATCCTTGATCAACCTTGGGCATAACATGCACTCCGCTAAACTGCGGATTATGAATGCCGTGGTGATCTCTTTTTTTAGCTTCTGATATAAACTCACTGGCTCGCATCATACACCGTACTTGTTTTTCTTTTTAGGAGCAACTGGACTATTAACATGTACATCATCATGTTCGAAACTACCCGAACTGTTGATCTTCTTGCTCCTAACTCCCATGATGCGTTCAGCTTTGTTTAAAATCTCAGTATCAGCTGCTGAGTACTGTAAAGTCATTAGATCTGGACCTAGTGCTTCTCTAGCAAAATCATGTTCCATATCTGGAGCTACAGCAGCAGCTACTCCAAAACGATACATATCATAATACTTGCTTATTAGATCTGGATAGGTTCGAGCAGCAGGTAAAGATTTGCTAGAAGTGGCAGTAAGCGGATGCTTTGCTATTACTTTTGCTTCAGATACGAATTCATGGGCTCTCATCTAGATATTTATCTAATAATCTCTATACCTAATAGCTGCTGGCGAATTATACTATCATAATCTTTAGACTCTTCTATTAGAGTAGCAGCATGTATATAAGTGCAACTGTTTGCAGTACTGACTTCTAATCCGTGTGCAGCCATCCATGTGGCAAATCTTGCCTGCTCAACTGATTGTCTAGCTATGTCATGATACTTGAGATAAAAGAAAAAACTGGCTGTATATAATACTTGAGGTACTGCTTCTTCTATAGGACGTTTGGCACGGAAGGTAGCTAGATAATCTCTACCAGGACCATAATAGTTTAGATATATCTTGCGACTTTCTATATAAGGTTGGAATAGAGAAAAATCCTGAGGTTCTAATGGAACTAGCTTATGCCTTAGGTTTCCTGTGTCGCGCTCTTGGAAACGAATACGTATGCGGGCAGTTCCGTCATTGCGCAACATGCTTTCGGTGGCATGTATGTAATCATTTAACTGGTTTAGATAAGGCCCGCCCCTTGGATCACGTTGCCAGTCTGGATCCTTGAACTTTTCTTCAAATATAGCATGTAGATCACCTAACTCATCTTTGGTAAATGATTCTTTATTGAATCTGTCGGGAATCGTGCCTGGACGGAATATGTGTATCTCTTGGATAGTACGTATGAGATTGTTTAACGGATCATTAGTTCCGGCTATAACATATTCGATCTGTTTGGCAGCAGTTTCTTCTTCTAATAGGCGGCTCCAACGATTGATTATAAAATCGTTGTCTACTAGATCAAACGAAATCGTGTCTGTGGTATATCTGAGAGTTAATATAGCCATTATAAGCTATATATCAAACTCCGTAACGGTTTTTGCGTTTTTTGGCTACAGGACTAACAACACCCGCATTAGATAACTCATGGCTTCCGTCGCTGCTCATCTTAGATGACTTAACTCCGATCATCTTGGCTGCTGAATCAATGATTTCTGATTCAGCATCAGTATATGGAACTACTACCATCTTCTGCCCACTAGCACCAGCAGCTGGCATCTTTTGATTAGGAGCACCTGCCATCGCTATACCAAAACGCCATCCGTTGTAGGGACTGCTGTTATCAACATCAGTAAACTTGGTCATGCTGGGTAATGCTGCTTTAGTATCAGGACGGATCTGATCCTGGCTATAGGGCTCAACCATGTTTTCTGCGATAAACTCTCGTGCTCTCATGATAGTATTTATATCTAATATTTCCGATATTCTAATACTACAGTGATATGGTTAATGTGGGACAACTTGCTTTTATACCATTGTTCATCGCGAGTTTCTAGGTAAGCAGCACTATTGCGCATATTGGTTTTAGAACTCTTTACCGAACCCACATCTAATATACCAATAAACAGCAGTTTGGTAGCACGACCGGCCATTAGATCAATGACCCATTGTACATCGAGATCAGGTACACACCCTAATGCTTGTGTAGATATCACAGCATCATATACACGATCACTCAGTTGATCATATTGTGAAACACAGGGATCATATAGATCAACAGCAACAGCCCAATAGGAATCTAAACTCATATCGTCTATTACTGGTTCTCGATACTGTATGCCCTTGCCGCAACCGTAATCTAATACAGTCTTGCAATCAAACTTGTCTAGATAGGTTTTTATACGGGGACCCCATTTAACACTGTCTATGCCGCTCCAAGTCTTGTTAGACTCTTGAAATCTACGTCCCTGCTCTAGTCTTTCTAAATAATACATAGACTGCATAAAATACTCTCAGTTTATTTATAGTAGTTTATAAACAACTTCTCCATAGAAGCCCAATCCGCACAGCGGTAGCGCGGTTTTTTGCGAGATTTTTTAACCGCTTAATACACTACGTAACCACAATAGTAGAGATCGATAGATGGTTCCGTTAGATACTTCATCTAATAGATAACAGAATCCCACAATAACAAATAAACATATGGCTAACATAACCCTGTTGAATACTGTTATCATCGTAATAGATACACTGATAAACTCATTACTAATACAGCTAATATAGCTGCCCAAGTCTCATGCGCAGACGAACGCTTCCATAATATCGTGGGTACCATCTGATGAACTCCTAACATAAACTAAACATCAATAAACTATCCATATATACTAGTGAACCGTAACGATACCATAATAATAATCCCGTTAAAATATATACTAATAGGATCAAATAATATATACGCATAAAATATTTATAACTTACGTAACCAAGGTAGCCATGCTCGCTCATGTAGATAATACAGCAGTATCTTGGTAAAGAACTCTACTGCACTTATAGTGACTGCTATGGATACTGTGCCAGTGACTACTAGACTTACTATAAACGTGTCAATGGTTCCAACTAATCGCCAACTGAAGGCCTTTAATAATAAGACTGTATGTTTGTTCATTAACTGAGTATATAATAGATTTTATAACAAAGTCAAGTAAATATTACTATGATGAAACGACTTATACTGCTACAAGATATCTACGATATGCGCAAACGTAAACAAGATGAACTTGACTTTTATCATAGAGAACTGGAAAAACTACAGATTAAAATGAATACTATACGTGTGGAGATGGATCTTACTAATCGTATTATAGATATGATAGAAGGTGAGAAGATCATAGATCTAAAGAAACTTATAGTGGATAGCGAGAAATGACGATGAAAACATTGGGTATATTTGGCGATAGTTACGCAGATACTTCACATGGTCATAAAGTGAGAGACCCATATGATCTATACATAGATAAGTCTTGGGTGAACATGCTTAAGAATGACTATATCGTTACTACACATGGTAAAAGTGGTAGCAGTATATACTACTCTTATAAACTGTTATTAGAACACTATACAAAATATGATAAGATAATATGGATAGTAACAGAACCTTGGAGAATACACGATAATGTTATAGATAAGAGACACGTGGCAGCAGGATTAGCTGGATGTGAACTAATGAGAAAAGATAACATAATCGCTAAGTTAGATCAGGAAGCAATGGATAAGTTTATAGCTATCGAACACTATTACAAATACTTGCAGAATGATACTATTGATTTAGATATAGCAAGACTTATGGTTGGAGAATCAAAAAGAGTTAAAGACGATATAGTACTGGTTCCGATGTGTCGTACAGATCTATTTAAAGGACAGATCTCACTGTGTGATTACTATAATGCACAGTTTGAAACACTGGCTTCAAAAAAAATACAGTGGAATGAAGTTATAGAGATTGGCTGCTATTGCCATCTAACAGAAGAATATAATCAGATACTATACGAGGAGATGATAAAAACTCTAGATAGGGGATCATGGAATCCCTTGTCTGTACCTCGTAAGAAACATGAACGTGGGTTTGAATGGTACTTTAAATCACGAGAGACCTAGTAGGCGCAGAACGTAAAAAAATTATCAAAAAAAATTACAGGGAAGTACTTACAGATTCATGGTGGTGATTTGCGCACCCCACTCGCAAAAAACGCTACGCTGCTAAAAAAAACTTAATAAAAACAAGTAGTTAAAGCCCCGGGTCCCCTAAGTGTTTGTTTTTGTTATGTTTTTTTGTTTAGTGCTAAGTGCTTGTAATTGCTAGTGTTGACACGCTATGCGCTTATGCTAATATGTATTTGTAAGCAGCGTTTAGCGCAGCACAGCACAGCAAAGCGCACTAGCGCATTGCATAGCTAGCTATTGCAAAGCAGCTTACATAGCACAGCGCAGCAGCGCAGCACAGTAAATGTTACTGTTGACACGCTGCTATAACGTGCTACTATGTAAATGTAAGCAGCGCACAGCGCAGCACACTGTTAACTAACACTGCATAGCGCAGTGTAACAAACGGAGCAACACTATGCATAACAACACTTACACTGTTGTGGGTATTAGCACACTTAATGCTGTTGTTAAAATGCGCTTTGCTAATAACATTGCGCAGCGTTATAAAGTACTTGCACGTAATAAGCACACTAATGTACAGCTTATTGAGTGCGCTGCTATGCATAAACTTGCTGCTGCACAGTATGCGCTTACGCAAGAGGAGTTTGCTAGTGAGCAAGCGCAAGCTGTTATTAAAGCTTATATTGCTAAAAACACTGTAGCGTAACACTTAAACACTAGCGCAGCGTTATGTTGCGCTAGTGTTACTTATAAGCGCAGTGTTTATATTGTGCTTATAAGTAACACTAGCAGTGGAGCATAGCAATGGACATATGCAACTGGGTTAACTCACGTAAAAAGAATGTAGATTACAGCAACGAGCTTACAGAGGCTAACCACGATGAGTTGGAACCTGTGCTAATGGAGCGCTTTGAGCGCTTGCTAGCGGCGGGCTACGAAGCAGACGACGTAGGTGGTGTTTGCATATACTACATGGCGGGCAAGCCCGTTGGCTTTTATGACTATGAGAACGGGTGGGGTTACATTAACAAGCGAGCTGTTAAGAGCGCTTAATACTTAAAAGGAGCTGTACGATGGAACAGGCACTAGTACACTTGCAAGCTGCACTAGCAGCATTAGAAGCACTAGAAGGTACGTTTGAGATTGGTGTTTGTATAGATAACATACTAGCAGTTATAGAAGACGTAGAGAGCATTGGCTAAACACTAGAGCAGCACTTAGGTGCTGCTTTTTTTTGTCTAGAGTTTAACCACCAATCAGTTTAGCTAGGCTCACTATGAACACAATCAGGAATACAGCACCAAACACGAAACCGATAAGCCAGGGCAAGATCAGCAAGAACAGATAGACTGCTACTAGACCTAAGCTGACTAGGACTAGTGCTGCACCAGCTGCTGGATTGAGCAGCATCGTGACAAAGGCTATGATCATGAATATCAGGAAAGCTGCGGCCAGTGAAGGGAACTGTTCGCAAGCGAAGTAGACCACAACGCCTACTATCAGCATAGGTAGCATCAGCGTTCCTCGATCGCAGCGATCAGCCTAGGATCAGCACCGCAGCGATCAAAAGTGATGCAAGCGGCCTTGAAGTCCTTGGCCACGATATCGATCACAGTCTGATCGTCCATGATAAACTTGAATCGTTTCATATCATCCTCCAAAGGGCACCAATGCCATATACTGCGATCAGGAACAGGTTAACCGCTACCTGATTCCATTGTCTAGTCCTAAGCCCCCAAAGGGCATAAACGATAGCACCCATGTTCAGAGCGTAGATGTTCAGCGGATCTATCTTGAGTGTGGTCAGCATCGCACCGAGGCACACAAAGAAGCAACCGATCCAACCTAGGTATCTATTGATCATCATCAGTCTTTCAGTTACGTTCGCGGTAGCAAACTTCTTGATCGCCCAAATACCTATTGAATCGATCGTATACAGGTTCCAATCGGCATTCAGTGTGCCAAGCGGGGTAATAGTGATTGTAACCATAACCAAGGGCACCGCCGAGGAGTAGACCACCGATCAGGGGAGCAGCGTATCCATAACCTCGACCTTGATGACCATAGCTCCTGTGGCGATAGTCTGCCTGTGCTGTAGTTGTCACTGCTACTAGTAGGGCTGCTGCTGTCAGT
>Ga0007819_1000134_pt1 | contig 23991 bp, 16 predicted proteins | sample CryBogCBE07Jul09_FD_71203 | JGI IMG/M metagenome (GOLD analysis project Ga0007819, IMG submission 71203) | Freshwater microbial communities from Crystal Bog, Wisconsin, USA - CBE07Jul09 | ecosystem: Environmental > Aquatic > Freshwater > Lake | place: Crystal Bog, Wisconsin, USA | collected... | reverse complement strand
TGGACTTAATTCTTGGCCTAATGTAGATCGTTCTTCAATGCTTGTGAGACGTTTCATATCAGCGGCTTTTTTCTGGTAGTCTGCTCCATCGGGAAATTCTTCCATTTTTTGACTCACTACATCAGAAATATATGGATCAAGTTCCTGTGATGGAGCGATGCCTCTAACCTCACCAATGCTATCACCTTCCATCCTAATTGCTACTCTAGGTATAGTTGGATTGTTATCACCATCAATGGAGTAATAGACATAGAAGTCACCCCCAGCTAATTGGCTTCTTGCGGTCTCAGGATTAGCTGTACACCATTCAAGTGGGTGACCCTGAATGGATTCAACAAGTTCATCGGGCTCACTACCCCTTTCATATTTCTTCCATACCCCACGAGTTTCTTTTAGCCCTTCGCTAGAATATTCTGGTTGCTCAATTAGAAACTGTGTGTATAGTTTGGAAAAACTTTCACTGGACAGTAATTGCTTGAACTGTTCATCGTCCATAAGAACACTTGGATTTTCAATCTCACTTCGTTCGTTCTTTGGTAATCTTTTTTCGGCCAGTTTTTCCTCCATAACTCCAATAGTGAGTGCGAGTGCTCTTGGGTTAATTGTTGGAAATGGTGAAGTGGTTGTCTCATCACGTCTAGAGTAAGATGCCGTCTCTGTTTCACGACCAGATTCATCGACAGTAATCTGCTTTTCGAGTTTACCCATTTTAGTTATTTCACTGAATGCCCAAACCTTAGCCCATGTTGGATAGATTGCATCATCGCTCGTTAGGTAATCTACCCATCTATCGAGCGATGCTTCTTGGTCGGCTACTATCTGAGATATTTTTTCTCGCTTGAACTGGTCAGTTATTGGTATTTCTCCATGTCCTTGTTGTCTGGCTATTCTTTGTTCGAGCTCAAATGTAGACTCTGGCACATTCTCTGGTTTAATTACATATTGTCTATGGTAACTTTTTTTAATTCGTTCAATAATCCGAGGTTGGGCTGCAATTCTTGCCTCACTTGCACCAGCTCCCATGTGGGTTCGCTCTAATACTCTAATCCAGTCGTTAATCTTAACGGCAGGTTTTTGACTGGATTGGTTTCCTAATCGTTCTTGTCTTGTTTGTTCAAAAGTTACTGGATGAGATTGATGTAGTCTAGAGTCTCTGCTGTGCAGGAAATTAGCTCCTGATAGTTCTTCAGGTGTTGCGGGAAGCTTCGCGGGAAGACTCAAGGAATCGTCGGCAGCTACTGCTAGTTCTCCAATTCCATTAGTTGATGAAGCAAGCCGAGCGGCATGCTCACGAATTCCAGGATGTACTGATTCGTCAGCTGCAATGTCCTCATAGGTAAGAGTGGGTTCGTCTGGCGTTTGTTTTAGATCTAAATCTTCAGGCATGTTTATTTACGCTGTTTACTATTACTTAAATTATATCATAAGCAGAATTTGTTATTCAATCGCTAGCCCTGCGAACAAACAAGAACAATAAGAAGCTGGAGAGGATAATTGAAAACTTAAATGATGAGTATTCAGATGTATTATATTTATACGTAGCTTAAATTACTCAGTTTGCATGCAGTGCTATACTTTAAGTAATTAAATTAATAAGTACGCAGTGAGAAATATAATAATAAACGGGGTCTGGTTATGATTTTTGCACAAAGTAATATGAAAGAATTTTTGTATACTCCTGGAATGTTTTTTGAGATCCCTGAATTCCAACGTCCCTACTCATGGATTTCTACGAATGTTGATGAATTTTTAAGTGATCTTGAAGAGTGTATAGCCAAGGATAAAAATCACTATTTCGGTACGGTCGTACAAGTTAAAGATACCGATAGCATGTATTCCAGGGCAATCATAGATGGACAACAACGTGTAACAACTTCGTTATTGATGATTTCCGCAATCTATCATATGGCCAGAAAAAAACCTTCGCTTTTAGAAAATCCCGAAACAACGGTAGAAAAAATTGAATATCAATACCTTATTAATAAAGATCTCGATAATAATCGAGTGAAATTGCGTACGGTTACAACTGATAATGAGATACTTCAACGAATATTCAATGCTCGCGGCGAAGAATCTGAACTCGATCCTAGGGATCGCCAGAGTAATGTTTACAAGGTATACGCAAGATTTAGAGATTATTTAAGTAAGAAATCTGGTGGACTAGATAAATATATTGACGGTTTATCGCGTTTTGAAATTGCAGTCCTAACTTTAGTGGCAGGCGACGATAATCCTCAACGAGTGTTTGAGAGTATCAACTCTACAGGAAAGCCCCTTTCTGACGGTGATAAAATTCGTAACTTTGCACTGATGCTTAACGACAAAAAACTACGTGATCATGTATATGTTGAATATTGGCGACCAATAGAACGTACACTAACGGACATTAATCAGGATTATATAACTGATTTCTTCAGGTACTACCTGATATCCAAGAAGCAAACTAATATCAAATTGCCCGAAGTATATTCAGAGTTTAAGAAGCAGTTTGAAAACCGTGTTGGTGAAAATCAAAAATTGGAATTCATAGAAGATTTTTATGGCAATATCAGAAGATCTTTGAAGTTCTATGAATTACTCAAAATTGTTGATACGAATAAATTAGAAGATAATTCAGATTTTTCAAAATATAGTGATTTATCCGAAAATATTTTTCGAATGCGCTATCTAAGAGTTGACCTGTATATTCCATATGCAATGTCAGTGCTAGACTATCATGCTGATAATAAGATAACAGATGAGGAAATAAGTGAGATATTCGATTTAATCGAGTCATATTTTTCTCGTCGTATAATCGTTAACTACTATGTAACCAGCGTAGATAGATTTATGGCGACACTACATAAACAAGTCCTAGATTTTATCAAGCAAGACCCAGGGGCAAATTATGTCGAAGTTCTGAAATATGTACTACTAAATCAGACTGGTCAGGCTATTATGCCAAATAATGATGATTTTGAAGCAGCTGTACGTAGATATCCATTTTACGAACAGCACGGTAATGCTGTCCTTTGCTATGTCTTGTCTTCAGTAGAGGAAGGATCCAAAGAAGAGTCAAAAAGTACATTACATAAAATCGTTGAGGATGGCCTTCAGCTCTCTATAGAGCATGTTATGCCGCAAACTTTATCTAGTAAACTTTGGAAGGAAATGCTTGGTAACGAATATGAACGGATTCATAGCGAATTTCTTCATACCTTAGCGAACCTCACGCTAACTGGATACAATTCAGAATATTCAAACCTGCCATTCAACGGCATCCCGAAAAAAGATAAAATGACACTAGAAGTAAAAGAAAAGAAGTCTGGCGAGATTCGAAAAGTAGGATTTAGGGACAGCCCACTGCCCATCAATCGATGGATAGCCGATAAAAAAGAATGGAATGAAGAAACTTTATTGGCGCGACAGGAATGGTGGTTGAAGAAACTAAATAGCGTTTGGCCATTACCCATAACATCATTCAAACCAAAAGAAGAAGATAAATCAGTATATTTGTTGGACGAAATCGATCTCAAAGGAAAAGGGATAAAATCAGTAGAAGTGTTCGGAAAGAAAGAATCAGTTTCAACCTGGGCAGATGCGATGGATATCATAATTGAAGCTATTTATGATAATAATCCGGATCACTTCTTTAGCACTATTAATAAGGATGAATGGCTGTCTAAGTACATCCAAACTGACTCTACTGCATTCGGTGCTAGTCGAGAGATTTACAGCACCGGCTATTTTGTAGATACAGGAAGTAATACAAAAAGAAAACGTCAGCTTGTTGTTAACTTGGCTAATGCCCTTAGCCTGCCACATGACAGTATAAAAGTTGAACTTAAACTTTCCGGTTATATCGACAATGATGATGTCGAAGAGTAATTTATGAAAATATCAAATTTAACAATAATCATAGTTATTGTATAACCCTTATTTCTTCCCTTTATGATGATAATGAAAAAGCATTATGATTATGATTAGTAGTAGAAAATCTGCCATATGTTGTTTCTTACTGTTCTTTTAGTATATACCCTTGCGCAAATCTAGATATTTGGATTATTTTTTATAAGTAGAATTTCAGAGTAGAATATGGTAATGGATCAAAATAGCTCTCCTAAATTCTTAGATAATGTCAACGATCGGGTCATTGACGATCTACGCATGACAATTAGAAAAGGTAGCAAGGTAAATATTGCTGCTGCAAGCTTTTCGATTTATGCTTATCGATCTCTTAAAAAAGAACTAGAACAAATTAATGAACTAAACTTTCTTTTCACTGGATCAATTTTTACTAAAGAAAATATGGAGCGTAAAGAAAGAGAATTTTATATACCTCGACTTAGTGCTGAAAGATCCCTTTATGGTACTGAATTTGAAATTAAACTTAGAAATGAATTAAACCAGCAAGCTATAGCTAAAGAGTGTGCCGAATGGATTAGAGATAAGGTTAGATTCAAAGCAAATATATCAGGTGAGAATATGAATCCCTTTATGACCGTAAATAGCGATGATGAATATGCATATACCCCTCTGAATAACTTTACTACTTCAGACTTAGGGGAAGACCGTGGCAACAACGCATACTCCACAACAACAAAATTATCGGCACCCATGTCTAAGCAATTTTTTGATATTTTTGACTCAGTTTGGAATGAAGAGGATAAACTAGATGATGTAACTGAAACGGTTTTAGAAAATATAACAGCAGCATACAAAGAAAATCCCCCTGAACTTATATATTTTACTGCTCTATATAATATATTTAATGAATTCCTAGAGGATTTAAACGCAGATTTTCTACCTAACGAGGCTACTGGTTTCAAAAATACAAAAGTCTGGAATATGCTATACGACTTCCAGAAAGATGCAGTAATTGGGTGCATATCTAAACTTGAGAAACATAATGGTTGTATCTTAGCCGACTCTGTTGGTTTGGGTAAGACGTTTTCAGCACTAGGCGTGATCAAATATTATGAGATTAGAAATAAAAGCGTTCTAGTACTATGTCCTAAAAGATTAAGCGATAACTGGAACACTTTCAAAAATAATTACAAAAATAATCCTATTTCTGAAGACCGATTACGTTATGACGTTTTGTATCATACCGATCTGAACCGCGAGCACGGCGATAGCAACGGAATTGATCTCCGTAATATTAACTGGTCAACATATGATCTTGTAGTCATTGATGAGTCGCATAATTTCCGAAATGGAGAATCATCAACACATGCTAGAGATGATGAATACGAGAATAGATATCAGAAACTAATGAACAAAGTAATTAAAAAAGGTGTTAAGACAAAAGTATTGATGCTTTCAGCTACGCCGGTTAATACACGTTTCGTTGATCTTAAGAATCAATTAATGCTTGCTGCTGAAGGTAGTGGTGCCGCATTCGACGATACCTTGAAGACCAAAAACCCAGTAGAGAAGATTTTTAGAGATGCAGATGCTGCTTTTAAGGCCTGGGCACTGTTAACACCATCTGAACGCACAACATCAAAACTTCTCGCAATGTTACATTTTGATTTCTTTGAATTACTAGACAGTGTGACGATTGCTCGTTCTAGAAAACACATTGAAAAATACTATTCTGACGAAAAGTTGGGACGATTCCCAGATAGGTTAAAACCTATTAGTTTCAGACCAGAGCTTACGGATATTGAGGGTGTAACATTCGAACAAATTTTTAAATACATCGACTCTTTAAATCTAGACATCTACACACCTCTTAAATATGTGTATCCCTCAAAATTAGAGAAATATGTAGATATAAACTCAAGCCGAGGTAAAAGCTGGGCTAACCGTGAAGCGGGACGTAATGTTTTGATGACCACAAATCTACTTAAACGGATCGAGAGTTCTGTCCATGCCTTTAGGTTAACGGCACAGAAACTTTATGATCTTATTGATTCGACAATGGATAACATCAGGAAATACGAGCAAGGACGCGGAGAAAGCTTTAAGATCGATCAAATAGATTCTACTGATCTTGACGCTGATGATTCTGATACTGAGTATGTGGGCAAAAAATTTAAAGTTTCCTTGGATGATATAGACTATCTTTCCTGGGGTAAGAAACTAGAGGAAGACATACAGATTCTTGATAATTTAATGGCTTTAATACTACCAGTTGATCCAAAACATGATTTAAAACTACAAAAATTACACGAAGTATTAGCTGGTAAGATAAAAAACCCAATTAATGACGATAATAAGAAGATTATTATATTTACTGCTTTTGCTGATACGGCGGAATATCTTTACGGAGAACTCTCAACTAGTTTGCTAAAAGACCATTCAATCAATACGGCTATCATTACAGGCTCTAGAAACCCGAACTCAACAGTTGAAGGACTTCATGCAAGTTTTAATGATGTGCTGACTTGTTTCTCTCCTAAATCCAAGAACCGAGAGGCACTTTTCGATAACAACCCTGGCGATATCGATATCCTAATAGCTACAGACTGTATTTCGGAAGGTCAAAACCTACAGGATTGCGATTACCTAATCAATTATGATATCCATTGGAACCCTGTTCGTATTATTCAAAGATTTGGTCGAATTGATCGTATTGGATCCGAAAACCAAAGGATCCAATTAGCAAACTTTTGGCCCAATATATCACTTGATGAATACATCAACCTTAAAGCCCGAGTGGAAAATAGGATGAAATTAGTGAATCTTACCGCTACAGGAAATGATAACCCTATAGATATTGCAGATAATACAGAATTAGATTACAGAAAGAGACAGTTACAGAAAATCCAGGATGAAGTTGTCGATATTGAAGAAATGAATAGCGGAGTATCAATAATGGATCTAGGACTGAATGAATTTCATTTAGATCTCCAAGAGCTACTGGAGAAATATGGCGATGCAGATCATCTACCATATGGAATTCACGCCGTTACGGCGTCAGACGATACACAGAAAGGCGTAATATTCATACTCAAAAACATTAATAGTAGCGTAAATGTTGATAAACAAAATCGCTTACATCCTTTCTACCTTGTATTTGTTAATGATGATGGCAAAGTAACTATTAATCATTTACAACCAAAAGAACTATTAGATAAATTAAGATTATTGTCTAAGGGCAAAAAAGAAATCGATATAGACCTTATTAGAATATTTAATTCAGAAACTAACGATGGGAAGAATATGTCTAAATATACATCCCTCCTTACAACAGCTATATATTCAATGATCGAGACTAAAGCCGAAGCAGATACCGATAGTCTTTTCTCGGCTGGTGGTACGACTGCTCTTGCTGGTGAGATAAAAGGTCTAAACGATTTTGAATTAATTAACTTCCTAGTAGTAAAATAATGGATCTCCCTAAAAGCACAGTTGTTAATAGATTTATTCCTAAAGAGAAGTTCTACAATAAAACTAAGCTCAACAGTAAAATCAAACAACTATTTACTGATGAGATAGAAAAGATAACATGGCTTAATAAAATCGCACCGGAAACCCTTAATATAAGAGCCGGTGATTATGGTGAATTACAGATTTTTGAGATAAAACTAAAAATTTCTAACATTAGTCCCGCAGTTCTTAAACATATAGACACCTATATACCCTATCCAATTCTATTTATTATCAATAGATCTAATGCTTCTAAAGCAATAATTTCATACAAAGAGAACGTATCTAAAAATCAGGACAATATGAAGGTAGAATCATATTTTGAAACAGGTTGGGAAAAGCAATTAAATCTTGAACTGAAGGGTCGCTCAGTAGATGAGATCTACAAAAACTACCTATTCCAAATCGAACCATCATTAAAAAATATCAATCGAACTGACACAAAAGAAGCGGTTGCATCTGTTAAATACAAGTATTCACTACAAGCTAAAATAGATTCCATTAATAAAAAAATAAAGAATGAACTATCAGATTCAAAAAAACAGGAGCTAGCAAGAGAAAGATTTAAACTAGAACAAGAAAGAAATCAACCGTGAAAAATGTTACAATAAATACAGATTTCGACTGTAAAGAAATGAGGAAATATGGACGGTAATAGAGACATTCAAAAGATTGACTTAGATAAAGTTGATTGGCGTGGCAGTAGAGAATTTTTTGAAAGCTTAGGTGAAGCTCTTGATAAGTTAGACGACAAAGATGAAGCCTACGATTTTACATGGGTCGGCAAAAGAAAAGCAATCATTGAAGCTGGCGCACCAATAAACAAAACCTTCAGACCAGACGTAGATGCGAGTAAAAACTGGGATACTACCGAAAACCTCTTTATTGAAGGCGATAACCTCGACGCCCTCAAACTCCTACAAGAAAGTTATCTTGGCAAAATAAAGATGATCTATATTGATCCGCCGTACAACACTGGTAAGGACTTCGTATATCACGACAATTTCAGGGCAACCGTAGAAGATTATGACGAGACTACCGAATATCGAGATGATGAAGGCAACATTCAGTTTAGCAAAAAGCCACTCCAGCCAAGCCTGAAAACAAACGGACGTTTTCATAGTGACTGGCTGAGCATGATGTACCCTCGATTAAAACTAGCACGTAATTTGCTAATAAACGGTGGTGTTATATTCATGTCGATCGACGATAATGAGTTCCACAACTTACGAAAAGTTGCTGACGAAATATTTGGTGAAGACGATTTTGTCGGTGTGTTTAAATGGAATAGGGCAGCGAAAGCACCGAGTTTGTCAGATACTATTCGAACAAAATACGAGTACGTTCTTTGTTATAAGAGAGGTGTAGTCAATAAATTTTTTGGCAAAATCTCCTACAATACTCATGGGCCAGTCTGGCACAACCCGAACAGGCAACAAGAGCTATTATTCCCTGCGAGATCTATCCAAATACCTGCATCTTTCAATAAAGGACTTACATCCCCTAAATATCAGGTCGAACTACTCGACGACATTATCGAGGTGGATGGATTAAACAAATATCCTGTTAGAATCAAAGCTTGTTCGGCTTGGGGGCAGAATAAAATCAATCAATACCTTAAAGATGGTCACTTGTTCTTAATCAAAAAAGATATCGGAACTCTGTACGCATCGTTAACCAATAGTGATAATTTTGTTGCACCTTCAGATCTCATATCACGCGGGGAATGTGACGTAGAGAATAACACTGATGCTTCAGCTAAGTTAGAAAAAATGGGCATCCCTTTTACAAACCCGAAGCCCGTAAGTCTTGTTAAATATTTAATCAATATGGTTACTCATGGAGATCCAGATGCAATCATTCTCGATTTTTTCTCTGGCTCCGCCACTACAGCTCATGCAACCATGCAACTTAATGCCGATGATGGTGGCAATCGCAAATGGTTGATGGTGCAATTACTCGAAGAAACCTATGAATCATCTGAGGCTTTTAAATCCGGTTACAAAACTATCCCCGAAATCTCGCGTGAACGTATCCGACGCGCTGGGGATACAATTGCTGCCGAACATCCTGATGCTAAGGTCGACTACGGCTTCCGCTCACTAACTATCGTTGATACGAACTACAAAGATGTATATAAATCTGCGAGCGAAACAACACAATTAGCACTTAGTGATACGGTAGATAACATTAAAGAAGACCGCACAGAACTTGACCTACTTTACGGAATTCTAACTGCAACGGCTCTCGAACTTAATCGACCATTAGAAACAAGAGATATTGGTGGCAGTTCTGTTTATCTTTACGATTATTTTAGCGAAGTATCGGGTCTAATTGCGTGCTTCTCTGAAAGCGTATCAGAAGAAACAATTAAAGCCATTGCTGCACTAAAACCTCTCACAGCCGTCTTTAAAGATTCATCATTCCCCGACAGCCAAGCAAAAGTAAATCTCTCTGAGCACTTCCGTATTTTATCTCCTGAAACAAAAGTCAAGGTGATATAAAATAAATGAAACTTCGCTTTAAACACCAAAAGTTCCAAGAAGATGCTACGAATGCTATTTGTGATGTTTTTGCCGGACAGTCTAATGAAACACGTAAATTTTTACTAGACCAAGGTGAATCTACGTCTACAGCGAGATCACTTTTTGGAGATACAAAAACTGGTTGGGCGAATTCTGAAATTCATTTACGCGAAGAAGAGCTGCTAAAGAATCTGCGAGGAATCCAAAAGGAACACAGAATACTTCCAAGTAATAAACTCGAGACACTTACTAGTAAAGTTGAATGGGATGATGGCCGAAAACAAAATGTTACAAGACCTGTTTTCACTATTGAGATGGAGACTGGTACGGGCAAAACATACACATACATAAAAACAATGTATGAACTCAACGCTCGATACGGCTGGAGTAAATTTATTATCGTTGTACCGAGTATTGCAATACGTGAAGGTGTAGCCAAGTCATTTGAGATAACAGCAGACCACTTTAAAGAAGAATACGGTAAAGCTTGTAGATACTTTATCTATAATTCAACCCGCCTGAATGAATTAGAGCAGTTTGCAGACGACGCAGGTATCAATGTCATGATTATCAATACACAGGCCTTCAATGCGACCGGCAAGGATGCTCGTCGAATATATATGAAGCTTGATAGCTTCCGTTCAAGGCGGCCTATCGATGTAATATCTTCGGTAAACCCAATAGTAATAGTGGATGAACCTCAAAGTGTTATTGGAGTAACTGGTGGAAAGAACGTAACCCGAGATAGTCTCGGTAAGTTTAACCCGCTCTTCTATATAAACTACTCCGCTACACACCGCGAAAACTTCAATATGGTATACCGCCTAGATGCAGTCGACGCTTATCAGAGACAATTGGTAAAGAAAATAACTGTAAAAGGTATATCAATTGTCGGAACCACTGCCACCAACGGATACCTCTACCTCCAACGCATCAATGTTTATCCAAACAAAAGCCCATCGGCAACAGTAGTATTTGAGTACAACACGAATTCTGGCTCAGGACTTGGTAAAAAGGTTAAGAGATTTATCCACGGAGATAACATCTATGATCACTCTGGAGAAATTGAAGCATACCGTGACGGCTATACAATTGCAGATATCAATGCACGAGATGGTTTTGTTGAGTTTACTAGTGGACTAAAAATACAGCTAGGACAAGTAGTTGGCGACACCAGCGAAGAAGACATTAGACGTATTCAGATTCGCGAAACAATTATGAGTCATCTTGAAAAGGAACGAGAACTTTTCAAAAAAGGCATAAAGGTTTTATCTCTATTCTTCATAGATGAAGTTGCCAAGTATAAATACTACGATGAAACCGGCGAGCAAAAGGGTGTATATGCAGATATATTCGAAGCAGAATACAAGAACGCTATAGATCTATTCTTTAGCCAGCTTCCATTTGAAGAAGATATGGATTATCGAACGTACCTCGAACGAGATGAGGCTCATCGTATTCATACCGGTTACTTTTCAGTAGACAAAAAAGGACGTGTCGTAGACAGCGAAGTTAAACGAGGCGAGAGTGAATCTGCAGATGTGGATGCATACGACCTTATTATGAAAAACAAAGAACGCTTGCTTAGTACGGATGAGCCAGTACGTTTTATCTTTAGCCACTCCGCTCTTAGAGAAGGTTGGGACAATCCGAACGTATTCCAAATATGTACTTTGCGTATGAGTACGGGCGAAATAAAGAAGCGACAAGAAATTGGCCGTGGGCTAAGACTGAGTGTTAATAAAGACGGCGAGCGCATGGATGCCGAAGTACTGGGAACTCATAGTGTTCACGACGTCAATTCCTTGACTGTAATCGCAAATGAAAGCTATGAAGAGTTTGCAAAAGCCTTGCAAGATGAATTCTATGAAGTCATTAAGAATCGACCTAAAGAAGTCGCCCCAACATTATTCGAAGGCCAAATATGGATGGATGGTTCTGGTAACGAAGTTGAAATTGACAGTAGTAAAGCTGCGCTAGTGTTTGCCGCGCTTAAAATGACAGGTCTAGTGAAAGATGGACAACTAACTGACGAGTACCATGATCTAACTCCAGAACTTCGTGCCGAGAAAGTGAGTGAAGTACTGGGTAATATAGATAGCACACTCACGCCATACACAGACAATGTATTGCAACTAGTTGAATCGGTTTATGATCCTTCAAAGAATCCAATTGTATCCGATGCTAGAAACAAAGCTACGCTTAACTTGAACCATGAAAAGTTTGCTAGCAAAGAGTTCAAGAGTTTGTGGGAAAAGATTAATGCAAAAACTTACTACACTGTCTCATTCAATGAAGATAAGCTTATCGAATCGTGCGTAAGTAGTATTAATCGTAACTTGCGCGTATCTCAGACGATGGTTGTAATCACAGATGGTTATCTTACGACAACAAAACAGAATACTCCCGAGATGAAGAAGTTAATCGGAAAGCAAGTAATACTCGAGGAAGTAGCTGCCAAGAATGTAACTTATGACATCATTGGTGAAATTGCTATGCCAACTAAACTTACTCGTAAAGCTGTTGCAAAAATACTACAGAGTATTGAGCCTGCAGTATTCAAGTTATTCGCAACCAATCCAGAAGAGTTCATACGTGAAGCAATTAAACTGATTGATGAACAAAAAGCCAGCACAATAATTGAACATATTACCTACGACAAACTTGATGAAACATGGAATGCCGAAGAGATATTTGTTGACGCAACTATCGGCGGTGAATACGGAAAGAACATTGCCGATGCGAAGAAACATTTATACGATAAACTTCGATATGATTCTAATACGGAGAAGGACCTTGCGGCAGAAATGGACGTCCAGGATGCTGTAGAGTTGTATGTAAAGCTACCTAGTGGATTCTACATTAATACACCAATGGGTAAATACAACCCTGACTGGGCGATTACATTTAAAGAAGGCTCTGTGAAGCACATATATTTTGTTGCAGAGACTAAGGGCGATATGAGCGACCTACAGCTAAGAGAAGTAGAGAAAGCCAAGATTGAGTGTGCTCGTCGTCATTTTTCTGTTATAAGTAGCGACAATGTAAAATACAGTGCCGTCAGTTCATATTCAGAATTACTAAAGCTCGTAAATGCTTAGATGATCCAACTATCTAAATCAGATTACACAACTTACCTAAAGCACCCAGCCTGGCTTTGGATTAAAAAGCACGCTAAGACAATACTCCCTCAAAACAACATCAAACTAACAATATCAGCATTAACAATCGTCATCCCTGACATAGGCTCCTGCACATCTAAGGAAGCTAATTTTGCATAGAATGTATAAGCGGGAAGATTAGATATATCTCCTCTAGAAATAAAAGGTTTAAATAAGGGCAATATAAAGTCTTCATCAGCTGGACTACCTGTTCTAAAACAAATTATCGTTCCAACGTTGGCAAGTATTATATCTACTAGACGTTTTTGTTCCTGTTGAGATGTAGATTGCTCTGCCATGGTTAAAAATAATTTATACTTTCTCGCTTCACTTAACATCTGCACAAAGCTTGTTGTTGCGAAGTTTTGAAATTCATCGACATATAAATAGAATGGCCTTCTATCTTTTTGGTTAATTCGTGCACGTTGAAGCGATGCAACTTGAAGTTTAGATAGAATGGCCGTTCCAAATAAGGTAGATGTATCTTCTCCAAGTAGTCCTTTAGAAAAGTTACATATTAGTATCTTTCCTTCATTTATTATCTCCATGAAATCTATTGTAGATTTTTCTTGTTCTAGAATTTTTTTAGCACTAGCTGAGAATAGAAATCTACCAATTTTAGATGTTATGCCCGCCGACATTTTTACTTTCTGGTAGATACCAGCTTTACCAATTTCATTTTGCCAAAAATGTTTTAGATTATCGTCTTCGAGTGCTTTTACTACTTTTCTTCTATATTTAGGATCATTTAGAAGATCGAAAATAGTAAATAAAGTAGCTTCTTCAATTGTTAATGCAGTTTGAATACAGTTTCGGAGTATATACTCCACTCTATGGCCACCACTATCATCACTTGAGAATATCTTTCTCATTACAGAAATAACCGATTCAGTTATTAAGTCTTTTTCACGCAGTAGATCATTCCCAGTAAGTGTTCTATCTATTTCAAGCAAGTTAATTCCGATTGGATGATCCAAATCATCTGGGTTTAAATAGATAACATCAATTAGCCTATGTTCTGGAATTCGAGAGAGTATACTTTCAGCTAAGTCTCCATGCGGATCAATAACAGCAAGACCTTTTCCGTTTTCAATATCCTGGATGATTGCATATTCGAGCATCGTTGTTTTTCCGTTACCAGTCCCACCTAAAATATAGACATGTTTTTCGCGCTCTTTAGCTGTTAGTCCAATTGGAGTGGTTATTCCTTGATAATGATTTTCTCCTAAGTAGACATCAATATCTCTATTTTGTTTTAAGGATAGTGGTGCCGGAAGTAGTTTACTTAGTACACTATCGACATTCTCAGCAGTACCTGATGAATAGTTTGGAAAGTGATAAAAGTTACTAAGCTCATTAACAGACAATATCATCGGTTTAGATAGCGCACGCAGTTTAAACTCGGACAGTATTTTACTCATGGGTTTATCTATGATTTTTAGTGTTTGGTAATGACGACTGGTATATGACTTTAAAGCCGCAGTGATTCTGCCTAGCCTGTTGTGTCTAATTCCCTCATCACTCGATACAACTAATGCTCGAACAGAAACTAAAAATAATGGTTCTAATATTTTTTGCTCGATGCTTCTAATTCGCTCTTCTTCAAAACTACTTATTCGTCGACTTGGCATAGATTCGTTTTGTATTTTCTTATTCTCTCCAGCATCTTTAAGTGATGAGTCTAAGTACTGTTTTGTGTCTCCATGATAGGCTAGCGTCACAAGATCAGTTAATTTTAGTGACGCCCTACTAAGCCCACTTAGGATTCTAGTCGACTTAGAACTACCACTACTACTAAGCAAATTATCTACATGCTCACTTCTTATAACTGCATGGTGAATTTTATGAATGTCTTTTGGTACGTGACCACTAACAACTAATTGAAAAGCTATGAGCTCACTTGGACCAAGTTTTGTCATGGCGCCAGTCAGATAAGTCATAGGGTCAACTTCATCAATATCATCAATTCTTTTTAGTGGATAGGCGTAGTGCTTATTTTGACCATAGTAAACTAGACTAGTCTTTTCTAGCTCAAGCGAGATCATGTAATCGACAGTTGGTTCAATGTTAGTTCCTGGCAAATATGAACGGATGGCTTGCTCAATGGATGCCTGCAGGTGACTCTCAAAGCCAACAATAAAGCTAATCCCAGTACTATAGGTGCTCATAATCTCAAAAGACAACTGGCTACTTCCGGCCAAATCTCCAAGTACTGTAAATAATTGGTTAGTAGAATATACCGGAGTGTTATTTAGAGTAGGTGGGATTAATTTCAAGTAAGTAAGTTTACTCATGGCTTACTTCCTAAACTAATCTGATCATGAATGAAACTATATGAAGGCAAAACTGAGGCACTAAGGGTTCTTGTGTCAGTCATATTAAGTCCTAGTACGTTCATCTCGCTAATTGTCCAAGCTCCAGTTATTGGATCGACTGATTCAACGAATGCCACATGCCCAAGTGGCCCTGCAGTAGAAACCATAACTGCACCGAAGCTCGGGATGTCATCTACAAGCCAGCCATCTTTTTTGGCATTGATTCCCCAGGTGTTGGCATTACCCCACGTATTTGGAACAGGATCACCATTTTGGATACGCAATAGTGATGCCCAGTAAGTACAATTACCCCATGCATATAGATCCTGCGGATTGCCATCTCCTGTATAGAAACCAGTTGAATTAGTGTAAAGCGATGTCGGGCTGACAATTGCAAAGACTGCTGCCATTGGCATAAATACTAGAAACAGTAGGATGCAGGCAATAAGAAACATATGCTTCTTTAAAGAAACCCCAGCGCCCACTAGTAGTATTGGATTCATGTCTAGCTTCCACCATCCATATATTCATTAGGATTAGTCGTAATAAGTGGATGTTCTCGCTCTGAGGCGACAACTCTAACTGCAACATGATTTTGATCGGCAATGATTAGTGCATCACCACGCTCACAGGTTAGAAGAAAACTCTGTTCATATTCACTTAAGTTAAACTCACTAACTACTCCTTTAATTGTCGTAGTGTCTTGGCGCATTAGAATTCTAAGACTACTTTGAGAGGCAATCGCTCGTCCGTATTCATTCTTTAGAAAATCATTGGCTTGTTGGGAGATTATCGAAACACCAAGATAATACTTTCTAGCTCTACGAACAAGTCCGGCTACAAAGCGGGCACTCTCCTCATGCTGAAGTAACATCCAACCTTCATCGATTATAAGTAACCGTTTTTCAAGTGAGGCTTTAACCTGATTCGATACAAAGTTTGAGATTATCATCATCATGATTTGGCGCAGTGACTCAGGTAAATCTTTAATGTCGAATATAACTAGGCGGTTAGACAGATCTATATTGGTTTGCTCATTAAAAACATGCGACAACGATCCTGTAATATATTTTTCAAGTCGCTCACACAGTTTAATTTGACGAAGTTTTTTCAGTTCCTTGTATAAATCTTGAAGTAGTGGAGTATTAGATTTTTTGTAAATCGAGAGTATTGCTTTATCTACCGCCGCTTTCTCATGACCAGTTAACCCCTCGACCATTAAAGATATTATTTCTGTTAAGTCCTGTACATGTTCGGACAAATCTTGAGTTTTATGAGAAGAACTGCTTAGATCAAAAGGATTAATCTTTTCACTACTGGTTGAGGATAGTTTTATGTATGTTCCGCTAACCGATTCAGTTAGCTTCTTATACTCACGTTCTGGATCGATTACTATAACTTTTACGCCTTGCATAAGCTGACGGAGTATCTCAACTTTTGTGGCATAACTTTTACCACTTCCACTTTGTGCGAAGACTATGCTATTGGCATTATGAAGCGAGAATCTATCCAGTATTACCAGTGAACTACTCGACTTATTGATGCCATAGAGTATTCCTGATTCTTGAACTAACTCACTCGACATAAATGGAAAAGCTAGAGCCGCTGAGCTACTATCTAGATTACGTCTTTGATTCAGCTGATCCTGACTGCGTGGAAGAATTGATTGTAGTCCTTCAATTTGTTGGTAGCGTGCAACCTTGGAATAGAACAAACGAGCCGACAGGGTATTTTCGAGGAGCTGTGTTAATTTATCTAGCTCAGATAAACTATCTGCTCTCAGACAAATATAGATACTCATCTGAAAAAGCTTTTCCTGTCCGCGTTGTATTTTATCTCGAAGCTCAATCGCAGATTCAAGCGGATCAGTTATCTCTGAACCAATAATTCGCCCAGATCTAATCATGGCTCTTTTAGTAGATTCAAGTTCAGTTATTTTACGATTAAGTTTTGGAAGTGCACTGAGCGCATCAACCTCAGTAATGTGGTATGAGATATCTACGTCATGATTGAAGTTTATTAAACTATCTAACCAGCCGGAGCTTGCAACAAAAGGATAGCCAGAAATAAAGAGAGTTCTGATATAGCTATCATCAATAGCAAGATAGCTTGGCTGTTCTTCAAGTCCTGAATAGGAAAACAAATCTACTTGATCCTGCTCACCAAAATGAAGCTTTAATGAATCTTTTTCTTCTAGCTTTTTTCTACGATGTTCTTTTAGTGTTTTCATACCGACTCCTTACTTAGAAATGTTGACTCGGGATTGAATAATCCATCTTTACTTAGGGGCTGACTTTTAGCTTGCCGCGGACTATAGAAGCTATAAAACATATCGACAAGTTCTAGTCCACTTAGAGACTTAGACTGAATTCCTAGTCTCATGAGTCCTTTGGCAATAATATCGGCTCTGATTCCTATTTGCTCTTTTGCGATATCGAATTCTTGTTTCTTATCTCCTCTATAGCTAACTACGACATAGAATTGCCGAGATAAGATGCGATTAGATTTAATTAAACTTTTAACGAATGCAGTGTAGTTATTGATTTGAGACACATAGATTTTTTCTGTCTCACTGGACAATCGACTCTCAAGATTTTGCACATATTCATCAATATCCAGTTCACGAACTCTGACAATAATTTGCAGGTCACCAGCTAAAGAATTTAGAAAACTCTGATAGGTCTCAATAAGGGCATCTTGCTCATCTTCACTCTTCAGTTCAAAGTTAACCGATGATACATGTAGCACTAATCTATATTCATGATTGGGCAATAAGAGAATATTGTCTTCAATCCCCTTAATATCTATTTGTAATCTTGATGATGCTTTTTTATTCGCCTTTGCTAACGAGTACATGAAACCCTCCTTTACGACTTAACTTTAAGCTGACTCTACTCCCTGGATGATTAACAAGTTCTTCAGCGAGCAATAAACTCGGATGAGGCAAAACAGACTCAATAGTAATTGGGTTTTTTCGACTATTATTTTTTGCCAGTGTTGGCTCCTTGGTAATATTTCGTTGCGCAACACTATTTTTATCGAAGACGTAATACCTGGGTCGACGGTTGTAGTTGTGTAGTATTAGAATCCAATCCATAACTAGACGACCTTTTATTCGAATTGCCATAATTCCAAAGACTATGAATAGAATGAGTACTAGAAAAACTTTATACAAAGAAAACTTAAGCGATGGTGGCATAATGGCGTAGCTCATACCTCCAACAAATACTGGAATCACCAGCAGTATTAGTTGAGTAACGCTGATGGATCCTACGATCTTATCTTCAGTTGTGGTTACCTGAGCCGGGACTATTGTAGATTTCATGCTTTATCTCCATTATCTTTACTCGGTTTAGATTCAGACTTCATTGATTTATTTGCTCCAGAATTCGTTGATCGTGCAATCGACCTAGTTGTAACACGAGGTGCACTGCCAGCACCTGCGAATGCGGGTGAAGGGCGCATTGTTGGAGTGAACTCTCTGGCGGAGCGAGCAGTTGAAACTGATGATGCCACCGATCTCGTTTTAGAAGTAATGAGACTTACACTGTTTACGAATTGACTGCCGAGTTTACGAGCTGTTTTTGGCCCAATAGATGCGTATGAAAATTGCATCATAAGTCCTTGAGTTTTAAGTAGCGCAATGATTGTAGCCAGCCCTACGATAAGAGCCATTATTGGATCAGCGCTGTGAGTGTCGCTACTAATAAGACCTGCAAATATAGATGCAGCAAGTATTAGAATGACGACGTGAACGAATAAAACAAAGATTGTAGAAATGTAAGTTTTAATAGCATTCACAGCAAAGTCTTTAAAACCAGGAATAAGTAGCATCATAAATACTAGTGGAGATAAGACTGCTCCGATGTATAGCGTGACCAACCTTCCCACGTAATAGACAAGTAGAATCACGGAGAGGATTAGAAAAACAATCATCACCATAAGAGCAGCTAGACCAAGTGCCCCAGAATCATTTGCGATGTCTGTTAATACTGTCCAAACGTTTGCGGTTGGAAAACTAAGGGTTATTGCATGGATCATAGCATTACATAATCCAATAATCATATCGACTATAAAGAGCGAGCAGTTCATGAGCAAAAAGACTGCGCCAATTCTTGGCAGTAATTGTTTTATATCTAATTCATCAAATCCTAGCGTTGTTGCTGACATTACATGAAAGCCGAGTAAGACAACTACTAGGATAAATGCAGTATCAGCAATGCCAAGTATTGCTAGCCATAAGTTAAAAACAGTTCCGTTATCTCCCATGAGTGGCGTTCCGGAAGTAAAATATGATAGTGCCTTGAGAAACGGTTCACCGGCAGTTGTAATTAAACTTGTCAGCACTCCTGTAATAGCCTTAATGAGAACTGTAGTTAGACTGATAGATGTCGATTTAGGTTGTACTGGTGTAAGAGTTGGAAACGTCGATCCAGTTATTGAATGCGGTTGAGTATAAGCATGAGACAAGATTGTAGTAAGTGTAATTGCACCCAGAATTATGATTAGACCAACAAGTGCATTTTTTATTACCCGTTTTGCATGATCCAAGTTCGCTGGTTTACCCGAGCTAGTTATATATGCTATTCCACCGTTGATTAAAAAAAAGACAGCTGCTAGGCTGCCGAGTCCGCATAAGGTATATACAATCGGAATCAAGTAAGAATGAAAATCGTTTCCCGCGGTCGACACATCAGCCAACTTTTGGATTGTTGTGCTGATGTATGCGACCATAGCCCTTAACTCCCGAACGCTTTCGTCGCTAGTCCAGTGACGATATTACTTAATACAAATGCTCCAATGGTGATGGCTAGGCCAACTCCACTAAAAAGCAGTGTTCGTTTAGCTTTCTCCAAATGTTCAGGATTACCTGAACTGGTGATATAGCTAAACCCTCCTAAAACAAAAAAGCCGGTCGCTGTTAGACCGGCTAGCCCTGCAAGGACTTGAATTAGGCTTTGTATAAAGCTCTGTACACTGCTTATGTCTCCAGTCGCAGCGAGAGCGGGGTGCGATAGAAAGATAGGTATGCCTATCGATATATTCGCGGCTATAAGTTTTAGATTCTTGCTTTTATGCATCGTCATCTCCTTACAAGGCGAAGAGTACGCCAATATTTGACTTATGTCAACACTTATTATCTAATACATAAGCAGTATCTGTTAAAAATATCATAAATCTCAATCTGTTATTTGCATCAGTATAAAATCTGAAAAATTAATGATAGAATTAGGTTAGATATGGATAGCAAAGCATCAAGAAAGACAGCAAGTAATCTCAAAAGAATTCGTCTAGAAAAAGGCTTGTCTCAAGCTGATGTTGCCGATAAAGCCGGGATTAATTCTAACTATTATTCAAAAATTGAACGATCAGACTTAAAACCTTCAATCGATGTACTTGGAAAAATAGCTAAGGCTCTTCAAGTAAAATCCTCGGATATTTTTCCTTTTTAATTGCTATTGCTTTAAATGATAATGCCAATTGAAATGCAGCAAAATGGGTAAAAGAATAATCCCAGCTACAGTCAGAAGAATCTGCTATGAAAGAGACGAATATACTTGCCAGTGGGATGGCTGTGATTTATCTCGAACAAAAGGCGACAGAGTCAACTTGCATCACATATTACCTGAGCAGTTCGGTGGTAAAGAAACCCCAGACAATCTAATAACTTACTGCGATATTCATCACAAGAACAAGCATATTGAGTTTCATTCTTTTTACCCTGACAGTCAGGGTATTTTGTATAAAATGAATGCGCTGACTAAAAAAGTATTATCAAAAATACGTAAAGAGCTAGGTGTTGATGACGGTTATGATTTGCGGCCCTACCTCTACTTCCTTACGAAAAATAATACTTTCAGAACTGGTCAACTAAAAACAATACGTGCAGCACTAGCTGGTAAGGATGTATTGTTCGTCTCTCCAACCGGTTCGGGAAAGTCGGTTTGCTACCAAATGCCTGGCTTTTTAGCTTTTAATCCTACACTTGTAGTTTCTCCGTTGAAAGCACTCATGAAAGATCAGGTGGAGAGCATTTGGTCAAAAAAAATACCGACAACTTATGTAAATAGCGACATTAATGGAGAAGAAAGAAAGAAACGGTACGAATTTATTCGTAAGAAACTTTATAAGTTCATTTTCGTTGCGCCGGAACGCTTTGAATCAAGAGACCCCAAAACAGCATTCTTATACAATAAGTATTCTTATCTCGTAATAGATGAAGCTCATGAAATTGAAATGTGGGGCATGGCCTTTCGCCCTTCCTATCGAAAACTTGGTACATTGCGTGAACGGCTTGGTAATCCACCAATAATTGCCATGACCGCCACGGCTTCCAAGGAAACACAGGATAAAATTCTTGAATCACTAAATATCCAAAATGCTGAAGTTGTCGTTACTGGATTCTACAGAAGTAATATTAAGATCCTTATTCACGAATCAGGCGAGGATAAGCACACAACTAACAAACTTGACTATGTTAATAATGTTATCAAACTGAGTCAGGGGCAGAAAATCTTAATCTTCGTGCCTACCATTAAGAGTGCGGAAGAGTTATTGGATTCTCTTAGAAAATCGGGAACAGAATCTGAGCTGTATCACAGCAAGCTCGATAAAAAAGCGAAGATGAAGATTCAGAATAAATTTAATGGCTCTCAAAAACCAGAATTGAATGTACTAATTAGTACATCTGCATTTGGTATGGGCATAAATATCTCAAATATCCGTCACGTAATACACCTTTCCCCCGCGTTGAGTATTACGGACTACACGCAGCAGATTGGTCGCGCAGGACGAGACGGCCTACAGTCATATGCGCATCTTTTATATGGTCCAAAGGATAAAGGATTGCTTGAGTTTATGGCAGAGCTACCTCTAAATAATCCAAATTTTAAGGATATTCACCAATACGATGATAATGATCTAGAAAGAGTACGCGCAATGCTTAAGCAACAAGTTAATGATATGTACGAATTTATCAAGCAGCCTGAAGGCAAAGAGTGGCAATACATTTTAGACTATTTCGGTGAAGTACCTCCATCATTTTGGGAACAAAACGGCAAAATTATAATCGATATATTTATTGGCTTAACAATCATGTTATCCTTAGCTTTGATTATAAAATTGCTCAAAGGTTAATTACTCGGTCAAACGAGAGATAAAACGATGAAGTAAATAAAATTCATCATAATTATGAAAATTTGAAGAGATACTAAAATACATTATTTCAATATTGTGTTTTCTAGATAAAATTTTGAATTAAATGCCAAAGGAAGTTTTAGAGCCTCTTCAATCGTGAACCACTTAGCTTGGAGTATTTCATGGATTTGAGGTTTAACCACGCCAGATACATACTTTCCATTGAAAATATGTATGTCATTCTCGGGATCAATGGTCGAGAACTTATCTGTCATATCTGAAATTTCGCAGACAATATTTGTTTCTTCTAACACTTCCCGAACTAAACCTAATTCAAGTTCTTCGCCATCTTCTATTACCCCTCCAGGAAAATTCCATTTATGATCTTCTCTGAAAGGTGGTGCAATTTGAACAAGTAAAATCTTATCGTCATTGTTTTTTATAATTGCGAATGCGCATGTTGCCATGGCTAGATTATAAACTCATTAAGCCTTCACGGCCTAGTAAGATGCAATTATTAGATTCGGCTAGTTTAATTGCAGTTTTGCTGAAATAGCTATTAGTAATAACCATACCTCTATTGCAATCGTAAAGATTAAGTGCAGTAACGGCTTGTCTAACTGCGTTAGCTCCAACAACTCCCTTGTGTCGCTTAACTTGTACTCCGTATCGAACTCCATCTTTTGTGGCTACTATATCTATGCCTAAATCATATTTCTCGGTTAGATGAGTCTTAAATCCTTTTTTTCGCAAGCTTTTAGCTACATATTTCTCGAATTCTAAACCTGTCATTGTATCAACATGGGATAGCTTGTATTTAATATAACTTCGAAGTTTTGAAAATAAATTAATTAGAATTAAAGCTCCAAGAATATATAGAATATATTCAACAAATCTAGAGTGGCTTATCATTGAGCCTGCAACTAAGATTAGGAGTACGAAATAAGATTTATCATCAAGTTTCTTTCTGCTACTCATGAGTCTATATCCTCACTTGCTAGCAAATCTTCTATTGCTGAAACAACTATATCCTCTTCTGTAAAAGTTTTGACCAAGAACCAATTGTCCAGCCAAGCCTTTGTTATCCAAAAAAGATTAACCTACATAGCAGAATTCATAGAAGACAACTTTGATAACAACCAACCAAAAGTAATCCTAATAACAAACAAGAACAATAAGAAGCTAGAGAGGATAATTGAAAACTTAAGTGAAGAATATTTTACATCATTATTAAATCTGGACGCTCTTCCCCGATCTTTTGTTTCTCAGCGCTGGTGAGACCACGTAGATTCAAATAACCCCCAACGTTCTGGGGCAACGTTAACCCTTCCGCGCTGGTGAGACCACGTAGATCTAAACGAACCCCAACTTTCTGGGGCAGGATTAAGCCCTCAGCACTGGTGAGACCACGTAGATCCAAACCACCACCAACGTTCTCAGGCAGGGTTAACCCCGCTGCACTGGTGAGACCACCTAGACGCAAATCACCACCAACGT
>Ga0007819_1000124_pt1 | contig 25027 bp, 27 predicted proteins | sample CryBogCBE07Jul09_FD_71203 | JGI IMG/M metagenome (GOLD analysis project Ga0007819, IMG submission 71203) | Freshwater microbial communities from Crystal Bog, Wisconsin, USA - CBE07Jul09 | ecosystem: Environmental > Aquatic > Freshwater > Lake | place: Crystal Bog, Wisconsin, USA | collected... | reverse complement strand
GTACCTGTTGAGCCAGTAGGCCCAGTGGGTCCAGTTGTACCAGTGGTACCCGTTGGGCCAGTTGGACCAGTGGGTCCAGTTGGACCAGTGGGCCCAGTTGGACCTGTGTAGCCAGTTGTACCTGTTGAGCCAGTAGGCCCAGTGGGTCCAGTTGTACCAGTTGTACCAGTTGTACCAGTATAGCCAGTTGAACCAGTTGTACCAGTTGTACCAGTTGTACCAGTATAGCCAGTTGTACCAGTTGTACCTGTAGGACCAGTTGTACCAGTATAGCCTGTTGAACCAGTAGTACCAGTATAACCTGTTGAACCAGTAGTACCTGTATAGCCTGTCAGACCAGTACTACCTGTATAACCTGTGCTACCTGTTTGACCCATGGTACCAGTGCAACCAGTTTGTCCAGTGGCACCTGTTGAACCAGTAGGACCTGTCGGACCTGTTGTTCCTGTTGTTCCTGATGAGCCAGTTGCACCGGTTGCACCTGTGGGACCAGTGTAACCTGTTGGTCCAGTGGGTCCAGTGGGTCCAGTCGGCCCAGTAGGTCCAGTGGGTCCAGTGTATCCTGTTACACCAGTTGACCCAGTGGGCCCAGTAGGACCAGACCAACCTGTTGTACCAGTTGCACCTGTATTAACAGCTTCACCTGAAATGCCCTGTGGACCAGTAGCGCCTGTTGCCATAGAAATAAGTGGATAAAGAGGCAATGATGGTAGGGAGGGAGGACACCCAGGTGGTTGATATGATGGTTGACAAGAAGGAGGTGGGTATCCATAATTATAGTATGACATACCAAATCTAATAAAATAAGTATAAAAAATTTAACATAAAAAAATCTACAATATATTGTAGGTAAAATATAAATGGGATATGTATCAGGGATATTAGAATATTGCATTCAATGGATTACTTGATAGAATGAATCCAAGAAGGTGCCTGTATGTATGGAATGGATAGAATGGATCATCGATACTATATTCCATCACACACACAAAAGGATTTTAGAGAAATTGTAACAGCAACTAAAATAAAAATTAGATGTTAGTTGTTATTATGTGGGAGTTATTTCTATTTTTTAGGGATTTTTATGGGTTTTCATGATTTTATAACAGTTCTACTTAAGCCGAGACGGTCTTGTTCTTCTTCTCAGGTAGAACGTATAGTTTGTAAAGGAACGACTGGATATTGCGGTACGTAACTAGCTCGCCCTCCTTAACACCAAGTACCTTGCGCATCGCGGCATCAGGGTGAATGGTGTGCCCCTTCTCAGCATCCTTCAACTTGTGCTGATCAACGTAGGCGCTGAAAGCGCGAGTGACATCCGCAGGAGTCATCTGGCTGCCCTTGGCCTTGCCAAGGAACGAGCAGAGCTCATCCTTAAGCGTCACAGGGGTCGTGAAGATGGTGGGACGCTTCTCCTTGACGGAGCCATCGTCCTCCTTCTTGGCGCGACGGCGACGACGACCAGCCTCCTTGACCTCCTTGGCAACACGCTTCTGGAGACGCTGAAGGGTCTTAATGGCGGCAACAGCCTGGTCACGGAGATCCTGGTGAACCTTAACAAGGGCAGCAATCTCCTGCTCAACCGACTTAGCCTCAACCGCCTCGGCAGAGACAACTGCGGTGGCAACGGGGGCGGCAGCGACGGCACTAGGGGCGCTAGGGGCAGCAGCAGCAGTGCTAGGAGCAGCAGCGGGCTTTGACTTGGACTTCTTCTCGGCGGCAGGAGCAGCAGCGGCAGGAGCGGCGGCCGCAACAACAGGGGCTGCAACGGCGGCTACGTTGGAAGAGGGCTCATCGGATTTCTTGGAGACACGCTTGGGGGCTGAAGTGTTGGAGGTGGCTTTGCTCATTGTACTAGTACCGGTGGAAGTATTTGACATGATTAAACGCGTTGTATCTCTGTATAAAGCATAAGAATCCATCAAATTTCTATCTAAATATGGAATAATGGCCTAAATATATTATACATAGCACTTTTTTTTATTGAAATATGCCGTATAGCACGGCAAAATGACATGAAACTGCCAGAAATAAGTGTAAAATGCATTCTGCCGCTTCTCTTATCAATTGCAGGTTTACAAAGATTCTAAGTAGAATACATTACAATGTGTCGTATATTGTAAAATTTCAATAAAAAATCAAACAAATCAAACAAATAAACCCAATAAAACCATAATACAAGCATCTACGTATACTCAAGAGACATTCAACAGAGTAATTTTAGTAAAAAAAAATGAAATCCGCTCAAAAATATAAAATTGATGAGATAATCTGCTTAAACGATTCATCAGATTCATATACAGATTCCCTCATAATGTCCAACGTTGTCTACGCTTCTAACTTTAACTCCAAACTGATCACCATCTCTGCTCTTCGTACCCTCCAAAGCGGTGCAAAGCAAGCATATTTGAACTATGGCGGTGAGCGCTTGATTATGCAAACGGCGGTGGCGATGTCTGTCCCGTTTGGCCTTAACTGCGCAGACAAGTTTGGCCCGCCTGAGTATTCGGTCGACGTGTCCTTTCGTGGTCACGAGCAGCGCCCTGAGGTGAAGCAGTTTATGGAGGTTGTTAGCCAAATTGACGAATTGATGATTGTGGAAGGTGTTAAAAATAGCAAAGCATGGTTTAAGGCGGATTTGAGCCGCGATGTGGTGAAGGCGTTCTACACGCCGTGCCTGAAGTACAGCAAGGACAAGGAGGGTAATGTTCTAAGCTACCCGCCTAACATTAAATTGAAGCTGCGTCGCACGAACGAGGTGTTTGATGCCAAGTTCTATGATGTCAACGGAACTCCTTACAACAATGTTCCTGTAGAGCAGCTCTTGGCAAAGGGTGTTCAAGTAACGGTGATCATGGAGTGTGGTGGTGTGTGGTTTGCTGGCTCAAAATATGGGTTGACGTGGCGTGCAACGCAGGTTGCCGTTCATCAACTGCCGAAGAAGATAGGTGACTTTGCCTTCAAGGGGCTTGGTTCTGCCCCGCCGCCCAAAGAGGAAGAGGAGGAGGAAGAAGAAGAGGAAAAGGCGAAGCCGTCGAATGAAGTGGACGATGATGCGGCGTTTAGTCGTCCGTCTGCGGTTGCTGCGATGATGCCGACGACGGTTCCGCTGGTTGCTCCTGCTGCTCCTACTGCAGCTACTGCAGCAACTGCGGATGAAGTCGACGATGAAGCAGGAGATGATGTAGAACCCGTTCCTGCTCCTAAGAAGATGGTTATCAAGAAGAAGGTTGTTGGGCTAGTTAAGAAGTAAATATCAGAAAAACAAACTAAAAATATAAAAACAAAAAAATATAGAAAATACCATTAAAAATATCTTATTATTTTTAATTGTATTTAGTAACAAACTGGCTCCCCTATTTAGTAACAAACTGGCTCCCCTTACAGTCTGCAATTGTAAAAACGGACATAGGTACACCTACATTTGCAGTCTTCATCTTTAGTTCTATTACAGAGGACGGGATCATAGGTGCTACATAGGGTTGATAAGGAGTATATCGCTGATTACGAACTTGTTGCAATTGCCCATACAGTTGGGAAGTAATTGTATCCGAATTTGCAAGTGTTGCATTAAGCGTACTTGTAATAAGTGTGCTTGTATTGAGCAATTGCTGCTGTTGTTGAGCTGCTAATAAAAATGCTCTCTGTGTAGTTTTTGTGCTATTATAGATATCCATTATCTATATTGTATTTACTATTTTTAGGTACGAGAATTGCATCATTATTCTTCTGCATCTGAATCAGGAACATCTGTGTAAATAGTTTCGCTATCTACGTGATAACGACCCACATATTCTCCCACTTGCTTATCTTTATTTTTCTTGTATAGTTTATGTTTCTTAGTATTATAGTAGTACACAGTAGATTCAATCTCAAGTAGAGACAGAGGTATGTATTCAATTTCAAAATCATTGACATCTACTTCATCCATATTCTGCTCCATGTGAGAGGGGGCGGAACTAGAAATAGCGGTAGACGCATCTGTATTATGTTCTAAAATCGCAGTATATGGTTCTGATTTTTTACGTCGTGTCGTTTTCTTCTTTTCAACGGGTACTGGTTCCTCTTTCGATTCTGCCTCTTTTTTTGAAACGCGTGGCTTTCGTTTAACAGGTTCAATCACTGGAATGGGTTCGACAGGTGTAATAAGTTCAATTGCTACTTTTGGCTTTCTAATTCTCTTAACAGGTGGCTTTATGTCTATAACGATTTCTACTGATGAAGGTACAATCGAAGGTACGACTGAAGACGAAGGTACAACTGAAGACGAATCCGTAGCCGAATCCGTAGCAACTTTAACTTGTTTTTTAGGGCGTGGCATTAAATCCTCTATTTTAGATTGCTCTACTGCTTTAGATACAGTCGTAATAAGCCCTTTTCTCGCACGTATCTGATATTCTATTGCAAACTCAAGAATTTCAGACGGTGGTTCACCCCATTTTTTACATCCTTCTATAAACCAGGCGCCTCCATAGATGTGTGAGTGATCTGGAATAGGCCCATTTACATCGCCATGATGAAATGTACGAACATGCTGTCGATGAGACGCAGTAGTAGGCCGATCCACACAGCGTTGACAGTATGAACTGTCTTCCATACATGTCTGATTGCATCGCTGTTCTACATAGAATCGATGCCTATTATCTGCAAAGTGCTGTATATATTTATTAACTGTAAAACGTGCAATACACATCCTCTGATGGTGGTTAACTTATTTTACACAGCACTGTAATTCAATTTTTGTAAGATTAATCAAATCTTACCACATAAACCCTCTTCCTCATCTATCTAATAGAGCGCGACAGTCCAATGTCTGATTATTTTAGACCACGCGGTGATATTACTACTGTATTGGATCTTACGGACCGCGATGCACAAGATAACACATATTTCCCCATTGATACTGCCGAATCCTGGTTCCACCGAGAGAATACACGCACTGTATTTCCAACGACAGCATCTGTGCAGGAATTTACACAGCGTGGTCCAGCAGATTGGGGTCAGCGTTGTACATTTGAAATTGGTTCACTGCCTGCGGGCGATTTACTACAAGGCATCATGCTTCAAATCCAATTAGGCAGTTGGTACAATGAATCCGTCGTGAATCAACTCTATACAGCGGCATTAACAACGGATCTTCAAAATTACTCTGATCAATACTGGACATACAGTAACAGTCTTGGAACAAGCATCATTGAATACGCCGATTTCATTGTAAACGAGCAGACAATTGAGAGAATCACAGGTGAATTCATTTCAACCTATTTAAAATTAAACATAAGCGTCAATGAACAGCATGGCGTATCAATGGATGCAATTGGCGCGGTCCCTTATTCTTACCTGTCATCCACGGGCATATCGCCGCCAGTAATTCAAACCCCGTTTCATCCTAGGCGACCTTTTCCAACGGAAGATGGAACCTATTTTTGTTTACTGCCATTCTTCTTTCTACGTACAAAGTTAAGTGAGGTATTTCCATTACTATCATGCAATGAAGGGAATGTTCGCATTGATATCAAACTGCGCAGCTTTGAAGACCTTGTACGGAAATATACAGGCTATCGTGTAAATGCCATGGAAACGCCTCTAAATCAAACAGTATATCTCACAACAACAACTACACCAACAACGTCAGTACCCGTTACTACCCTAGAAAAACCACCCGCATTTCGTGACTTTAGAGTGATTACGTCCTGCTCTCTACTCACAGGTATACTTCGAAATAAATTCTTACACCAACCATTTGAACAGATGGTTAAACTTATGCAGCCATTTCACTTCGAAGAGCCGTTGAAATACATTGTAAGTAAGCCAAATCCAAATTCAGACACAGTAGAGATCCAGTTGCCACTTGAAATGAATCATCCTGTGGTGGAATTGGTGTGGGTTTTTCGTCGAAAGGCAGTGGCGGTTAATAATGAATGGTCCAATTTTAGCCCAGCGATCGGATTTCAATCGAATCCGTCCAAAGTGTTTCCACCGTGGCTAGACTATGCGACGATTCGTATGAATGGACAAGAAGTAATTGCAGCGGATGGCAACTGGTTCCGCGAAGAAATGGCATCAAAGCACACAGGTGGAATCACATCTTATGATTCCTACATTTATGGTTATTCCTTTTCAGCATATCCTACCGAACATCAGCCAAGTGGTACTGCCAATGCCAGTCGTGCAACATCAATTACGCTGAATATGCGCGTGAATACACCGATTGTAACGGATTTGACAAAACTCACAGTACCATCCTATTTTGATTCGGTAGATGTGGGTGGATGGGAAGTGTTTGTATATTCGATGTATTATAACTGGTTGCGATTTGAGAATGGGCTGTGTAATCGGATGTTTAGCAGCTGATAGGGACTTTTTTAAAAGTCCGCAAAGATCACGATGTAATTGATAAGAACTTCTGCAAAGATCACGATGTAATTGATAAGAACTTCTGCAAAGATCACGATGTGCATGACGGGGCACTTAAAGAAATACAAGGAAAGGGCGGCATTTAAAGATACAGACAATTGCTATGGTTGCTGTTGCATAATTGTGGGAAGAATCATGGTAATGTTTAAAACAATAGTATCATTATGATCTGCAAAGTACCAGTCGATATTCTCTTTCTCTGCACACGATTCAATGACAACCCATACATTTGTCTCCCATGTTAATTTATACTGCGGCTGTGTACAAAAATCACTTAAAACGCACCGCGAATGTTGAAAGAAGCGCTCCACATGATGCCTAGGAAGAATAAAGAACCCTCCACAGAACCGCCAATGGATCTGCTCCACGCTAAATGTACGCCCTTCCGTCCAGCATCCAGGAATCGTCATTTTCTGAAAGGTCATGTCATTGATCTTTCGTAACATATCAATGAATTTCCCACTCTGTTTCACAATCTTCATAATTCCAAAATCGATCCACATAAATGTATCCGTGTCAGGATGCAGTGCCGCCGCTTTCTTTACAAATTCCATTTTTGTATTCATGAGCGCAAAGAATTCTTTGGTATCCTTCTGCGGTGTACGATGAACAGGCAGTTCCCCAGTATAATTCATAGCAATCGTATACAGTTCACAGTCGGCCAATGGTAGACCGACGACAGTCACTGTCGAGGGAAAGATTCGAAATTTATAGACCATGGACGGGTCTACAAACAGTGTAATTGGCAGCCCACTGATCCCTAAATCATAAAAGAGATAAAGGTATTCAATGAATTTCTCAGGTCTATTGTATAGATCATAGTACGATGTTACTAGCATTTTACTAGGATCTTGTTTATAATATTGGATTTGCAACGCAATAATCAATAGTCTAAGACCCATCAAATATCAATACATAGTAAAAGGATGGTGGCGAGCCTCTTAAAAGTAATCTCATCAGGGATTCAAGATGAACGACTCGCTTTTAAACATACGATGTATCCTTTTCAGAAATTATGGATAAAAGCGGGGAGATTTACAATGAAATGGGAGCGATTGGACTTTGAAACAACGCCCACCTTTGGAAATACGGCCACCTTTCGTATTCTAAGAAAAGGGCATTTATTGACTCGACTGTTTCTCGTTGCGCAAATGCCAGACATTTACAGTATACAGCAAAAAGCATTAGCAGCTGCAAAAGCACAGAATCCACAGGCACAGCAGGCATATCCACGATTTGGATGGACAAACTCCCTCGGACATGCTCTTATTCAACAGCTGACACTCGATATTGCTGCATCACGCGTCGAAACCCTCGACAGTCGCCTCTTAGAAATTCTCGACGAGTTTACAACTCCCTTGGAGAAAGTACCAGCCGTGAACAATCTTATCAAGCGTAAGGATAATGGATTTAATGAAACCGCGTTCGGATGGCCACAGTCCACTGCCCGTGCAACACAGCAACCCTACAATGAAACAGTAATTGTCCCCCTCCCTTTCTGGTTTACACGAGGAGATATGGGGGCAGCTCTACCCATTGATGCCATTGCGATGGATCAAATCCGTGTAGGAATTACATTTCGCTCTATAAATGGACTGTATTACACCCCCACTCAAGTACAATCCATGACAACCGCGGATGGGACATCATTAACACCCCTTCTCGGTACATCGTTTTATGCACAGGATCCTGCAGCGGTGCCTGGTCAATCGCCTCTCACAGATGCAACGGGCAATGTCATTCAAATGCCACTCAGTCTACCACTTGGCGACTGTCATATTATGGCGGAATATGCCTATTTAGATCAGAATGAGGCCAATCGCTTTCGCCTAGCAGATCTACAAATCCCAGTTACACAGCATTATGCGATGAATCCATTTGACAGCCGTGGTCTACCTACGTCCAGAATCCGACTGGACATTCCCAATCCAACGCGTGATCTCTTTTTCATGTGCAATCCCTCTATGGCCAGTTCATACAATGCACACTTTCTAGCTACACGCGAACTAACAGGCACTGTAAATACATTACCGAACTCCTCGCAGTATCCGTGGTGGCCTGATGCACAAGGTCTTAGTTCTGTCGCACCCTCACTGTATATGCGCCCCGCATTTGCACTATCCAATTCAGAACCACTGTCAGGATACGAATTGGATTATCAAGGATCACTGGTTCGTTTCCGAACAGAAGGGAGTGCACTGTTTCGTGCCATTATACCCTCCTATGAGCAGCGCAAATCTCCCTGGATTAATCGATATTATTATAATATCCCGCTAGCAATTCAAAACGGGTTTACACCAGGTTCTGAGCCACAGGGTGAAGCTAATTTGGATAAGATTACGAATCGTGACCTAGTTCTTCGTTATCGCATAAATAATGACTGGAAGATACCACAATATACTGTATACGTCTATGCAGAAACATATAATATTTTACGAGTATATGGTGGCAGAGCAGGGCTCATGTTTGCATACTAAATAATCGCATAAATAATCATAGTACATATTAGGAAATGCATACAAAAGAGCTTACATTTCGCCTAGTAAAAATAGCAGACATAGGATATATTACAGTGCTGTATTTTATTGCAGGCATATTTCTCGCCAAACAGTGTGATGCACTGTTTGACAAATTATTTGGAGAACACAGTGACGCAGTCGAGTCACAGAAAAGCGGAATACGACAGACAGTTGAATTGATCATTATGTTTTGGATTATTGGCATCATTACATATATCGTAAGAAATACAATTGAACTAATACCGTCACCATTTGAGGGTATCGCTGGCTTTAAACATCTATTAGTGGGCGATCTAAGACAGGCCCCCATTTTTACATTTATCTTTCTGCTGTTTCAGGATCATTTGATAAATAAGATCAAATACTATTATAATCGGCTATTTGGAAAATGAATTCACACGATAAGTCTCACACAATAAAAATTGATGAACAGTACTCTCAATATAAATGATAGCACTCATACTGCGCATACTGCGCAATAAGTAACAGCATGCGCATCATCTCATTTAATGTGAATGGCGTTCGTTCCATGCTGGGTAAAATAAAGACAGGTGAAAAGACAGCGACAAAAGAAAACAATGTCCTACAAACCTTGATCGAAGAACAACACCCTGATATCTTATGCTTCCAAGAAATTAAAACACAGTCGGCAGCCGATTTAGCAGCATTTCAAAAAACCTATAAAAATATCTTCACCTCATTTGCAACCAAAAAAGGATACAGTGGCGTTGCATTGATGACAAACATGGAACCTGAGCACGTGGAATATGGATTCGACAGATACGATGAGGAAATGATTGGACAGTATAAAGAATATGACTGGACAACGGAAGGAAGAGTCATCGTGGCTATCTTTACAGAAATGATCGTTGTTACAGTCTATACGCCCAATTCTAAACCAAAACTAGAACGGTTAGACGAGCGCATTCTATGGGAGCAGGTACTACGAATGTACTTGGTACAATTGCGACTAGAATTTGAGCGACCGATCATTGTATGCGGTGATTTGAATTGTGCATTTCAAGAAATTGACATACATAATCCAAAGGGAAATACGAAATCAGCGGGATTTACAAAGGAAGAACGGAAAGAATTTAATTATATATTAGATGTGGGATTTGTGGATTCCTTTCGCCATTTACATCCTGATACAGTAAAATACAGCTATTGGTCAAACTTTCGACAGGCTAGACAGCGAAATATGGGATGGAGAATCGATTATGTGCTCGTATCAGAATCGGTAAAAGACAGTATTCAGATGGCGGACTGTTTATCGGACTATATGGGATCTGATCATTGCCCCGTCATGCTTGACATTAATTTATAATTATAATCACATAAAATCTGATATCTATCGTTTATAGTAGAAAACCGAATTGGATTATACATATTATGTTTATTTGACTCTAATGCACACGAATAGCGTCTACAGTTTTGATTTATATGTAATGAAGAAAAGGTACTATGTACTATTTTTTCCTCTATAATATCTTCCATTAATACATTTACAGTACGTTTACATCTATTATAATTTATATCATCTATATCGAATGTCATGATCTACTTATTATATTTTTTTTAGTGCCTATTCTTTTAGTCTCTATCTCGTATTAGTCTAAAATGCATTCCTGCCGCTTTATTATTGTAACGGGGCAGATCTACTTCACCGATACGACCGTGCTCTACAAATTCAACCTTTCCCTGCCATGCCACACCTGTTGTTACCCATTCACTGATTTTACTTTTTAGTTCTTGAAATCCATCCCCATACTCTCTTACGTGTGCTTCTTTCAATTGCTTTAGAAGACTAATACCTTCTTTGAGGCGTTCTTCTTTGGTTTTGTCTTGTTTAACCATGGTTACTGTGGTTACTGTGATTACTGTGGTTAGATATCCTTAAATGGTCGCGAAGGCACTGTATCTTAGACACCGTCTAGATAGGCACCATTCGCAAATGGGCGAATGGCACTGTATCTTAGACACCGTCTAGATAGGCACCATTCGCAAATGGGCGAATGGCACTGTTATCAATCCAGGATTCGTATCATTCTCTGAAAAGATAAAGCACGCAATATCATTCGCAATATGAAATCCCAGACAGTATTCGATCTTAGTTTGACGAAAACAAAATGGAACCGCAAATGCCTCAGGCTGCATTGTTTCGCAGTTGAATTGAACAACGGAGTGATAATATACGCGCGGCGTAGAATATTTTACAAAGTGAACCACGCACCACAATTTGCCAGCATATTCTACCAACGGCGACGAACCACGAAAACGATTAAACATGGACGGCGTCTGATACGCAGTGTGAATCGTCATAGTGCCATTAACAACCGCACCAATCTCCAATGGCCCCCATCCATAAATAAAATTAAAGTTACCTGCACATAGCGCACTCTGCGCACCCTTCAAATACTTTTGCGGCACATAAATCCAGTTCTTTTCACACCCCGTGGGCCGAGGAGGTTGCACAATTTGCACATCACACATTTTGCCATCCTCTGGAAAATAGCGACCCAATGTCATTTCAATGTTTCCACTCGTCGCCACATTCTTAGAAGAAGCCGTAAAATACAGCGAATCACCGTGATAAAATAGGCGCACATCCTCCAACCCCTCAATATTACTAGGATGCGTCGTAACATCCTCCGCCATCATTGTAATGCCCTCCGTTGGACAGTATGCAGCGTTGAGATAGGTAAAGCCGTTCTTCGTTTTCACATGACCGTCTGGCGATCGCATGTGATACGAACCATGTATATCAATGGAATAATTCACATACCGAGTATTCAATAGAAATCGCCTACTTTCATCATTCGAAAAGGGCACCAAACAACACGAAGAAACCTTGTATTCTTCATGATCAGGAAATCCAAGCCGCGAATACTTACCACGATACGTAGAACTTGCAAGCGGCTCTACGTAGAAATGTAAATTATCCCAAACATTGTGAACATGGTGTGGAATTCCCTTGTTCAAATACTGTACAACATCATACAATGCATCCTGTTTTGAGCGACCATTGACATAACATGCTAAAATAGTATTCTCGTATGCGAACAAGCCATTATAGACATGCTCCTCAATAAAGAGAACATCGTCCTTTGGATAAGGAATGTCACGACCTTTCAAGTAATAGTGATAGGATTTGAAGTGCTGTGATACCTCGCGAAAATACCGCGCCAAATGATACAGTGGCTCGGCGCGTGCAGGCCGATAATCAAACGCCTTGTTCATCCACAGTTCCATTTCATGGGGTTTCTTCATGTGATCATAACATTTACCAATTTGGTAATAGGAATACCATACTTCTTCAAACCATCCGCCAAGTTCAATCCGTTTCTGATACAATGCAATTGATTCTTCAAACCGTTGACAGTCTTTCAGGCTCTGTGCCAAATAAAAATGGGCACGATCATTGCGTGGATTTTCATTGATTTCCTCTGTCAGTAGGCGAATATCACGTTCGAATTTGTCTGCTTTGCACCCACCATCATTGCGATCATCAATGAACAAGACTTCGTAGGGGATCTTTTGAGTGGGATCTCCTGACCAATATTCGTGTGTAGCCCCTACACACTTCCAAGGATGAGAACATTTCATGAAACGGGTATTGTAATATTTAAGAGTCCCATTGGCTTGAATTACATTGTATCCATTCTCTGTAAGGGGATAATCTTTAAAGGCAGACGATACCACAATATTCATATCTGCATCTACAGCCATGGCATAAGTTTTGCTCGCATCCCATTCAAGTTCACTGCAAAGCTGTACAGCGACTTGAAAGGACATCGATCGATTGTATCCAAAATTCTTAAAGGGCTCCACACTAATTTTAAATGGTTTGCCAAATGCAGTAAGAACTTCACTGCAGATCTCAACTGTATTGTCTGTCGAACCAGTGTCCAAAATTGCGACAGCATCTACGTGGGAAATCGCATGCTCGATACAGCGTTTGATAATACGTGATTCATTTTTAATCATAAGAAGGAGAATGAGTTTATTGTGGTTATGAGTTGAACTCGTTGAACTAGTTGAACTCGTGGAACTCGTGGAACTCGTGGAACTCATGGCTAAAGGAACAACTACTGTATTCTCATCTATAATTTCAACTTTGACCATTTAATTAATGAACTGTATTTACCCCTTAAACCCTATATTACACCTTGTGTAAAAAAGATCCGCACACATGAAAGAACTACAATCACATTGACAACCCAGCACCACATTGATCCCCATGTATTATATTTATAGTAACTGTATAAGCTAATAAGTAATGTACACAGTGCAATGCCGAGTATATCCCAATACTGTGTTACAAGAATGGGTCCAAAGAGAAACGCAAAATAAATAATGAGCCCAATCGTTGTAAATAGCGTAGGCTGTAACCAGTTCCATGCAAGGTGCCCGTTCGATGCTTCATGTATGTGATATATGTCTGTAAGGTGTCTGTAGTTATATATGACATCTACTGCTTTATAGATTACAACAAGTATGAGATAGATTAGAATAGGAATAATGGGAGAACTGGAAAATGTAAGAATGGAGGCAATAGGCTGTAATCCTAATAGGATGGATGCTGTCATGCTTGTATAGAAATTAACTGTATCATTGCACCATATGTCCAGATCACGTATTCAATCAACTGCATAAATACAATCGAACTGTAAAATAAAATGGTAGGAAAAGGTAAACCGCCATATACTGTCGCTGCCATTATTGCAATGGAACCGATAATAAATGATTGCAGCGACACTTTTGCATTCCAACACATACTACTATATACTGTATATTTATAGACTGAGTTAGAACTCGTTAAACGAGTTAGAACTCGTTAGAACTCGTTAGAACTTGTTAGAACTTGTTAGAACTTGTTAGAACTTGTTAGAACTTGTTAGAACTTGTTAGAACTTGTTAGAACTTGTTAGAACTTGTTAAACAAGTTAGAACTCGTTACTTGGTAACTGTGTAAATGTAGGTATAATAATATATCTACCGAGATATCTATATAATTCCCCCGTATTTTTAATGCAATTTAATAGTGCTACATAATCAAATATACGCTGTGGTATGCGCATATCTATCAATATATTGTGCGCATTATAATAATGAAAGAATACAACTGTGAACTGTGCATTCACATTATTCGATGTATTTTCTAATGTAATCGTATGTATGCTATATGGATAATTATTGTTCTTACTAAAATAAAAAATAATTTTGCGAATAGTATTAACACCATATTCGCGAATATGCCTCTCTACAACAGATAGATTTGAAATATATCTGTATATACTTCTTTGATTTGTAAAATGCACTCGAAAACTGGTTACTTGCGGAGAAGTTTCCATTTGTAGATATGTAGATTTTATTAGGTGGTACTCACTTTTTACACTTACACGGGCCACACGCTGAATTAGGCGGATAGTAGGTAGGAGTAGGATAGGGTTGATTGCATGCAGACAGTGGTTGATAGATTTGTCCAGGCGGCGGCAGTGGAGATCCTATTAGCGGCAGTGGAATGGAAATATTATTACTATAGATGTTGATTTTGTCAGTATATAGACATATCTTTCGCAACTGTTTACTATACATCGCTATTATAGTATCTTCTATTATACTGTATCGGTAATATCTTGTATCGTTATCGTGTATCATTATCTTGTATCATTATCTTGTATCATTATCTTGTATCATTATCCGGATGTTTATAATCTACTACATAATAGAATGCATATAATAAGGGTGATTCTAGCTATCTTGCTCATATCTCTCATTTTACTATATGCGACTGCATCTGTAAAAGAAGGATTTCAGAGCAAATTGCAAGAAAAATACACACAGTTTATCACAATCTATAATCCATTCATGGTAAATTGGGAGAAAGCAATTGTAACCTCTGCGGGAGTAGACGCACCCGCCCCTAGTCCATCCAACCAAGTGTCAACCGCAAAACCCCAAATCCCGTCACGCAATGAACTCAATCTCTATATTGAGAAATTATCAAATAAGATCAATAAACCACTGCCACCAATTACCGATGCATTGCCCGCAACAGTGGATCCCTCTTTCTTTCAACAAATAAACCCCACAAAGATAGCGGATGAAATGCAGAATGCACTAGAATGGATGAATACGAACCTTGTAAAGTCGCATGCAGATTTGGATAAAGCGATGCATGAATCATTTACAGTGGAACCATTCGATGATTCCCCAATGTGTCAACAGCTTGTCCAATGCCAACAGCAGCAACAGCAACAGCAACAGCAGCAGCAACAACAAGAGCAACAGCAACAAATCAACTCGCTAGATTCATTTTTTCAGAATCAAGCGCTACAGAATGCATTTCAAACCAACCAAGATTTGGTTGCAAAATCAATGCATATTCAGAATCAGGCACAAAGCGGAGACCTGCTAAATCAATTATCACTACCGAGTGAACCAACCATATCATTCTCTTTTCCAAACGGAAGTAATAACTTGAAAGACATGGAACAAAATGATCCTGCAAAATACAAGGACTATAAGGCAAATTATAGTCAGTGGTTTTCATTGAAGCAGATGTTTGATCAGATTAATGGTCGATTGCACTAACCAGCCAACTATAGTTTCTTCTTTGAAGAAACCGTGTAAAATTTATTCCGTTCATTTGTCTTTCCCAGAAATTTCTTTAAGTTGATCTTTTTCGACGTCATACGTTTTACCTTTGAACGAATCAACGACGGCATGGTGGTTTGATGCCCATAGCACTTAATAGAAACGAAAGGAAACGGGAATGTATCAGACCGATGTCTGGCATTGATACTAAGATGAACCAGTTGATTCGCAAGACAGTCAATTGATTCAAAATAATCACTCTTCATGAGTCCAAAGCAGAAATACAGTGTAATCAGTGTATCTATACTGGCAATCTTAAAGATTTTACCCTGCATTTTGTTATGAAGAGGAACATTAAAATACGAATGACAGGCAGTTTGATCCACAATAAATATGGCAGGCATTTTACCATGGGTTATTACCTTCATCGAAGGTAACAGATCAACACCGTTTGAAGAATACGAGTGAATGGAATATGCCCTCTTCTTATGCAATGCTTTAGTCCTATTCAAACGCTGCGGATCCGCAGCATTCTCCTCCATTGTATTGAATACCTCTGCAAGATGCACAGCATCATCCGACGAATTAGACGAGAAAAAGATAACGGGTTTCGTACTATGAAGTACCCAATTAATACTCGTCTTGCGCGTTTTTAGACTATTTTCATAGAAAGGCACTAAATCAGCCCCCGCAAACACACGCTTGTGCTCAATGATATAAGAGAGAGCATACTCCACTTGCGCACTTGATAGTCTAGTTCGAAACACCGATTGCGCGTTAAATCCAGGGCACGATTGAATTGAAACAAATTCATTAAACAGCATCAGCCGTTCATATACTTTGCCCCATCGCCCAACTTCACCTCGCGGTCGACTTAATTCCAAATACATTAACATGCGCAGCGTATTTGCATCCAAATATGAAATTCCATCGATGCGTGATTCACGCTTGGATAGAGTTTGATACAGTTTCGAGTCAATTGCAGTAATATCGGCCACAGGGATGTAGTTTACATAGATTTTAACAGTCCCTTCATGCATCCCTTCACGAACAGATATTTCAAGGAAGCCAGCCTTTTTAAGGTCTTTTACAATCGTATCAATGTCCTTGTATTGATCTGGTGTAAAGAAATCATAATCTGGAATAGAATTCTCTGGACTATAAAATTTATACTTCGCAGGTAAGTATGCATTAATCGCTTGACCTCCATAACATAATCGATGCTTCTTCTTTAAAAACTCCTCAATAATACTAATCGCATGCAGCGTTTCTTCATCGTGTGCAGTAAAATAATCAATCTTACGCTGTGCTTCTTCGGAAGCTTTTTTAACAATATCAATCTGCTTTTGAAATTTACTTGTATTAAAATAGGTAGAAGAAATCGTACTTAATTCGGATTCCATAATCTAGTAATACGTTATACTATTATTTTACTAAGAAACTCCTAACGGTGTAAAGACTTTAACCCTGTAAGGGTAAATGAGAATCCTTGAATTAGGTAAACAATTTCGACCAGGTACGTCTCACGTATATCCTCCGTTTAAGAATGGCAGATATATGGAAGAATACTTTTATGAATATGCAGTGAACCACGCGCCTACAAAGGACGACTGTGTATACATACCTATTTTCTGGACCAATCTTCAAAATCACCCAGGATTTGCAAAAATGCGTCAGAATTACAATATTCTGTTACAGCAGATCCTTAAAAAACAGCCACATAATACAAGATATATGACAATCGTACAGCACGATGATGGTCCACAGTTAGATTTACCACCCAATACAATCATCTATGGAGCATGTGCGGGTACAATTCCACTACCGCTTATTTATGAAGATGTAACGGAGCGATTATCGAAACAGCCGTCGAAAAAGAAAGACATCCTTGCATCCTTTGTAGGAACGTATACCACACATCCGCTGAGAGAAGAAATGGTAAAGGCATTGGACAAAAAACAGGACATTGTGTGTCATGGAAAACAAACATGGTCGGCACATGTACCTGAAGACGCGGCATCTGCATTTATTGAGTTAACGGTGCGATCCAAATTCTGTTTAGCACCGAGAGGTTATGGACGCAGTTCCTTTCGCTTCTTCGAAGCCATTCAGCTAAATACAATCCCAGTATATATCTGGGACGACGTTGAGTGGCTACCCTATAAGGATCAAGTAGACTATTCTTCATTCTCTGTATCAATCCATCAACGAAATATTCCACAATTATATGACATACTTGCATCGATCTCTGACGAGAAATATGATAGTATGATGGATTCGCTAAAAAAAATAAAACATGTGTTTACGCTAGATTATATGTGCGCGTATTTAGTATATAATAGTTAGAGCATTGTATAAGTAATACAGGGTATGATACATAATATAGAACATACAGAGATAGATAATAATAAATAGAATTGTATAATGTGTCATATGTGAAATACGTGAAATACGTGAAATACGTGAAATGTGTAACATCTAATATGTAAGTTATACATTAGTTTTCACCCAATAAATCTCTTCATATTTATCCATGCAATCCATTTTCGCCATAAGATACATGCGATATTGTCTGCGAGCTGTAAATTTCCATACAATATCAGATTCATCCTTATAGATTGTGATTGTATTGGGTCTAGTACGAAGTTGATTCATAAGAATCTCGGGATTCATATTGTTGAAGGCTAACGCGGCAATTGCATCTCGCTTATTGAATAACATGGTATACAGCTCTATCGTGCTAAAAAGAGAAGTTTTTGTTCAATTTTATTACAGTGTGACTACACAGTAGCGTAATTGGATGATTACTCGTAGCATAATTGGACGATTACTCGTAGCATAATTGGATAATTACCCGTAGCATAATTAGACGATTACGCAGTAATCGGGCTCCGTAAAGATCCACCCTTGGCATCCGTAACTGTATTCGGCTCGGCAGGTGTAACAATCGGCGGTTTAACATAACGAAGTGGCAAAGGCTTTGGAATAAAACTATAGGTTTTAAATAGCGGATCTGTAAACATATACTTGCTGGCATCATCAAATAATAAAACAGGCGCACAGTGAATACCGATCGTATTTGCAATTTTAGAGTACGTATCACTAGAAACGGATACAGCGGGATCACTCGAAAGACACATTGTCCAGCGCAACTTGGTTTGCTCAATCACATCCTCTGTACGATCCGAGGGTATAATCATATAATTTTCAGCAGTATCAAGAATACCATAGGGTGTACTTGATTTATTCTCGGTTACACCCATCTTTCTCTGTGAATAAGACAAGCGGAGATTAACCAAATAATCCAAATCCTCTTCAGGCGAATACGTGTTTACTTCGCGAAATCCATTGGTATTTGCATTACTAAAAATAAGAACCTTTCCATTATAGTCCGCAATATTATTTATAAGAAGGCGCCCCTCCTGTTTTTGGCGAGTAAAGGTGCCGCCATCCAGTTCATTGGTAAGAAGGCGGTCACTAAACGGCGCAAGTGCTTTTGCAACATTGGAATAATAACTGAGAACGGTGTTCGACTTATAACTACCAGGCGGCTGTCGTAGAAAGTAGAGAACAATGACAACGGGATCCGTGTTATTTTGGCACGATGAGAATGCATAGAAGTTAATCTTATCACACACCTCTTTAATGTTGGATTTATCTGCAGAGTTACACATTGGTTTTGCAGATTCAGATTGAATCATAAATTTCCCTTGTACATCACGAACAACTATCCGAGGAAAATACTGTATAGCCTCCCCACAGCATTTATCGATATAGTCAATATCTAGTACAAAGACACGGCATCCAGCGTTTACTGCTGTCTGAATACCAATGTCTGAATCAAAGTATCCATTGCTCATAGGACCGAGATATCCTGTTAAGCGACAGCCTAGTGCATAGAAATTCACAAAATTTTGCTGCTCTTGTGGCATATCTGTTGTAGAAAGAAGAGTAGTGATGGGTCGCTTTGCATTGGCAGCATCACTGTATCGAGTAGAAAGATAGGTTACTTGATTTGTATATGCTGTGTCTTGCTTATATGCAGATGGATCCGCGAATCCCTCCTTTTTAGATAACAGATGTTGAATGATTACAATAAATAATAGTACAGCTATGATAATTATTAGACCATATAGAATATTCATTCTCCCTATAAAATTCATAGAACTTTATTTGCACAAGTAATATGCACATACGTAATATGCACAAGTAATATGCACATACGTAATATGCACAAGTAATAACCGGATACAATAAAACAGCATGAATGTAAAGAAATATGACAGTACTATATTAATAAATATGTCGAACGAAGCATATAAAAACCTACAAGAGTTATGTTGCTGTGATACAGTTCCTGTAAAAAACTGTCCACCTACATGCTGTATCCAGCTGTCATGTGAGCAATGTAGCAAAACAGTGCGTATTTGTAAAGATGGTTGGAAAAAAACAGGAGAAACTACACTGCTGTGTAGCAGGTGTATGAAAAATAGTACTGTGTAGATGTGTTTCTATTTTATTATTTGCAGCTATTAGTCACTACGTTTAGTCACTACGTTTAGTCACTGCGTTTAGTCACTACGTTTAGTCACTACGTTTAGTCACTGCGTTTAGTCACTGCGTTTAGTCAGTAAAACGTGCAGCGAGAGAGATGCGCTCCATAATGCTCAAATCATAATATGTAATATTGTTCTTTTTCGAGTAATCTTCCAGGCGATGAGCAGCCTGATATTCCATCTTCTGACCCTGTGCAAAGGTAGACTGCGCCAAGAATTTTTTTGGAGATTTGCTTTCTGCAAGCACGATATATTGCAAATACTCTGTATAGATCTCTAGAGTACAGATAAGCCGTGCCTTGTCACATTCCTGTCGCAAAGACTGATATAGCGGATTTAATCGCATTACTGGCTCATACTTGGCAGTAGTGTCTATCAAGTATTGCTTCCATTCACTGGCCCAGCTATTAAAATTTGTACGAGATATAGTCATTGTGGCTGCTTTATATGTGCGACTGCGAATTATCAATTTTTCATAAAAAAAGAAAAAAGTCGCATCGACCCTTTTTCTTTTTTTAAATTTTACGTATTTTTGTAATAGTTCTATTTTTTTGATATAATTAAGGTAGGCTCATAAGCCTTAAAGGTAGGCTCATAAGCCTTAAAGGTAGGCTCATAAGCCTTAAAGGTAGGCTCATAAGCCTTAAAAGCCTTTAAGGCAGACTAAGAAGAAACGGAAGAAACACACCCTCTTCCTGTACAATGGATGCGCCCGCCGCAGTAGGATGCCCACTAAAGATGGTTCCATCCGTGAGATTCAACCCACGAGAGCGCGCCGAATACACGTACATGGTTTTCATCACAGGCTTCGCACCCTTGGTATAGAAGGTCTTCTTGCGATAATTGATAAAGACAGCCACCGTCGGATTGTTAATAAAGACAATATGCGCCGCCTCCGTTGTATCAAACGTAATATTGGTGTTGTCAATGATAAACACGTTCGTAGTAAGCCACGTTTGAGGCAATTTCCACCCAGTCACATATTCTTCGGTAAAGGCATGAATGCCACCTTTCGCGAGAATGCCAGACAGGCTCGCATCTTTCTTATCAAGAATCTCTTTTCCTTGAGCCAAATAGACAGGCATTTTCGACACATCATTCATGTCTGCCACAAATTGATGCGTAAGCATAAATGCTTCATCAAGCTTCTTCTGAACGGGCTTATGACAGATGATGTTCAGCACTTCGCGAATGCAACGATCTTCATAGGTCACATTCTCCCAACGATCAATGCGATCCACAATCGTTAACCAGTAGGGAATGGGATGATTGGGATAAAAGTGGCGAAAGGTCTGCATGGCAGCACAACTCTCTACATCGATGGGGCATTGACCCGCGGGCCAGTGATCAATGGAGGAGGAATGATGATCAATGCAATTGACAGACAGTGCGCCTTTTTGCAACCACTCAGTGCGATGCACTTCCGCCACACTCACATCCAGCAATAGAATATGAGTTCCAATCATTCTCTCAATTACAGGCCACGTATTTACTTGGCCAGGTGAAATCGGAAACATCTGAACGGGGTTTGCGCGACCAATTACAGTGTATGCAAAGTAGGCCGAGAACCAACCGTCGATGCAGTTACCGTGAAAGAGAATGGTGTGAGGAAAAGACATCGTAGTAATCCGTTAATATAGTATGAAGTACAATACTAACTCGATAAACAGTAAAAAAACACATTCAATTTTTTTACATTTGCACTTTTATTATTTCGTTCTAACTCGCTTTGATTAAATTGAATCGATGTTACACCTTTTTATTTCTTAGTCTGCGCGATATTCATACTCAGCCTCAATGGCAGCAACCCATTCTGTATAGTCATCATCAGACATTTCATCGTCATCGGCAATAGCAATAGCATCCGCATTCGCAACAGCATTCGCAACAGCAGCCACATTCGCATCCGCATCATCCATAAGTGGCGGAAGATCCACGTCATCGTCGTCACCAATGTCTTCAATATAATTCATATGTGCCAACACATATTGTTCATCTGTTAAGATGACACGTGTAGGCATTTGCTTTAACCAATCCGCAACTGTATAGCAGTACACATGAAAGAGTGATATTTCAGTTGGATGACGCCCATCGACTGTAATCGTTGAACCAGAATGCAGCTCAAAGATGGAATAGTCCCCATAGATAATACTTTGAAGCCCCGCAGATGAAATACTCTGATTATGCGGCATTCGATACACATAACCCACACGTGGAATATAGGTGCAATGCGCAATCATAAATGTGTAAAGATTTGCGCGATTAAATGCATAAAACTGCTCTTTCAATTTGAAAACAATATGAAAAGATGACTCGGCAAGAAACTCGCGACAAGGAAGATCCTCATACTGCCATGTATCAAATGCAGATACTCCTTCAAATGGCTGCGGATGATAAAATAATTCATAGCGATTATCTCGTTGTATCAAGGTCGCAGGATATGTAGGTAGTAAAAGGAGCTGAAATCCGCGATTAAAATATTTGTGGATGCGAAATACATTTCGCATTGTATCCGAGCAATATTCCTCATAGGTTACAGGATTACTGATAAACATATCTGCATTGCGTGTATAACTAGGATACATTGTTTCAAAGCGATCTGTTACAGCGTCCCACCATGTAACACAGCAACTAAGATCGAAGTTCTCTGCAATGTGTGCGAGAAGCATCTCAGTGTTAACATGAATTACCTGAATATTTTCACGCTCTTTATTTTCAAGCCATACAATGTCAAGAATATCAGGAATCAAGTAGGATGCCTCGTCAGGTAATCCAATAGGAGGCATCTCATAGCCGTGTTGCTGTAGAAATGCAATAATAGTATCCTTCCCTTCCATTACGAAAATGTCCATATCATTTGGTTTAAAATTAAGATCGACGCCTTCTTGCTTAAGATACAGGGCAAGTGCAGAACTGCCTGCAATAAGTGCATGGGTAGAAAGAATCAGGTCGCGAAATGGGGCGAAAGGCAAGCCATAGGAAGTGATAAACTCTTCCATGACTGTGTCTATAAAATAAAAAATAAGAGGGGGGTTTGTTCAATTTTTACTGTCTATAGTTCTACGCGTGTAATCTTTATGTACATTGTATAGGCGTATACGCCTATTAATCCTTGTTATAACCGTATACGCCTATTAATCCTTGTACACTTTGTATAACCGTATATGAATGAGGGCAAGGTGCTCAATTGGAATATTACACAGGAATTCTGCATCATTTCCTTGCAAATGATACGACCAATCAATCTCCATATGCCCAATTGATAGCTGCAGTTGATCAAATAGTTGACGCAACGTAGTTGTGCCAAGTGGTTGATGCGTGGATATCTTGTATAATGTGCTGCGATAATTGCAGACGATTTGGCGTGTATTAGAGTGCCATAAAATGTCAAAGCCATTCCCAGTATCCTCTTTTGTTAAATGATAGCTGCACTGTGCGCACATGTGAAGATAGATATTTTCACTTAGAGGAAGTTGTGCATATGTATTAAGTATATCCATTATTCGAGTCACATATATCTACACGGTCATATCATGTCAATTTTCTAGTAAAAAACGAGGGTTTCCTTTTCCTCATTTTTTATCTTTTTTAATCATTTTTTTGCATTTTCTATCTTTTTACTTGTTCTTTATTCAAACACTGTCATCGCAACACGGTAGGAGATGTGATCCTTCTCAATTAAGGCATTGACAGTCGATTCATCGTTAAAGGATGTCACTGAATACTGCAGCTTCTTTGAATAAGGGCTAGAAGTAGCACATTCTTTCTCTTCGCTGGTAACCTTTTGGTCAGCTTGCACCTTTTGGTCAGCTTGCACCTTTTGGTCAGCTTGCAATTCCAATTCCAGCCCAACTTCATGCAGTTGTTGATTATAGGACTGAATCCAGTAATCGTACCACCAGTTGCCAATGTTGGCGTCATAGAATGCATTCAGTTGAACAGTCGGCAATACATGGACAGGAGTTTCCATCAGAACCATCATATCGTATATGCCCTTCTCACACAGGACGATGCACGATCCAAATCCCATTTGGATCAATGTTTCTTTCAAGGTCGCATCCGATTTCACAGGAATCAGATAGAGCGCATTTCGATACAGGATGCACGGTTTATTTTCATTGCGATGCCACACGATACTCAGTGTATGCATCGTATTTTCGCTGACTCCCATATAGTATACTATTTGGCAGAGTTGTTTCGTAAACTGCACTTGTCTCACGGACATCACAGTAAAGTTGTCTTCAAAGTACTTTTGCATAATGTAGTCAAATTCGTACAGCATTGTTTATAGGGCAATTGTTTTATCGCTGACTCATATATAACAGTGATCCAAATCAATTTTTTTTATTCATATTTTTTATTCATATTTTATATTGCTTATGCTTATCCAGTAATATTATATCCAGTACTGCGTTCATAAAGACAGAATATTTCGCAATCCATTATATCAAGTGCATCATTCATGATATCTTCCATATCCCGCTTCTCTGCATCAGGACGCGGAAGCCATTCAACATGATAGTTATTGAGTCCCAGTGCTATGAAGGTAGATTTAATCGTAGGTGCGTCTTTATCAGGTATGACATAGAGTGTTCCAAACGGGAATTCGTCCATATACTGTTCTAGGATTCCCTGACATGTAAGATTATCCCAGTAGATTGACAGCAGATGTTCTTGTCCATCAAGCATGTGTAAGACAAGCTGCATGCGCTGCAGAAGATTCTCTGGATGAAACCTGTCAAAGATCTCAAGTTCCATCATGGTATCTATGTACATTCTCTCTTGGGATTTCTCTATCAATTTTACACCTTTGGACATTTAACAAGTTCTTAAATGCCCAAAGGCGGAACAGCTAATAAAAAAGAAAAAAGCTTTTTCTTTTGCTTTTTTCTTTTTGTTCGTTTTTGTTCGTTTTTGTTCGTTTTTGTTCGTTTT
>Ga0007819_1000119_pt1 | contig 25924 bp, 10 predicted proteins | sample CryBogCBE07Jul09_FD_71203 | JGI IMG/M metagenome (GOLD analysis project Ga0007819, IMG submission 71203) | Freshwater microbial communities from Crystal Bog, Wisconsin, USA - CBE07Jul09 | ecosystem: Environmental > Aquatic > Freshwater > Lake | place: Crystal Bog, Wisconsin, USA | collected... | reverse complement strand
TGGTCTTTATTAAACTTACCAGTCTTCATTCCGCCCTTCCAATGGCTTTTTCCAACGCATATTAGCTCGTCTTCGTTGTTGAATTTCCAATGTTGGAACGGTGGAAAGTTAACTTTTTCATGGCTATCGGCTCGACTTTTAACTGTTTTCTTACGTCCTGGGGCTAACGGGATATGCTCAAATGTCATAATACGAATAACAATGTCAGTTTTTGATATCGTTTTGTAATCTGGAGTACACTCTAATAGTTTAATTTTTTTATCACCCGAGGCTCTTGCGGCTGCAAATGCCAATAATCCTAACCTTTTAGCATGGGCACGTTTGGCTTCTGCTATTGTTCGAATATTAACTTTATCTAAACTTGGTAAAATTATGTCATGTTGACTGTATTCTTGTTTGGTAAAACTTGAATATGAACATTTGCTACGATGTATTTCTGCTAATAAATCTTTGTTATTTAGGTATTTTACCTTTCTTCCTGAAGGGGCAATGGTTATTGTCATCTTATTATTATTTTCCTTTACTGTGTAATATTAACACAAAAGTATTACTTGTCAACCGAATTTATTAAATTAGCACATTATTTTTTGGTTAAATAAGTGAACTAGGAATATTATTTATGGCAACTCAATCGACTATTGAACAATACAAAAATGCCCCAATTGTTGGTGATACTAGCGGCGGTGGTCGAGGTCGGCAAGGCGGTCCAACGGCCAATCAGATTAATTCTCGTAGTATAAACAGTGGTAGGGGCAAAATTAATCCTGAGCCAATCTTACCAACCCCAGCAACAGTGACTTCAAGTAGTGCAGCTAAAGAATTAAGAGTAAGGATAGTAGTTCCGCCTGAGTATTTAGATACTGATTCAACTGGAGGATTTAATAATAATTTAGTTGATATGGGCGGTATATTATTTCCCTATACTCCACAAATTAGTCTAGAGCATAGTGCAGAATATGCATCACAAACTCCTGTGCATAGTAATTACGCTATTAACTTTTATAAGAATAGTAAAGTAAGTGATATAAACATTTCTGGAGTCTTTACTGTTCAAAATGACAAAGATGCAATTACATATCTATCAATTATAAATGTATTGAGATCATTAACGAAAGGCAGATTTGGCGGAAATGATCCATTACGTGGTAGTCCGCCTCCTGTCTGTAGATTAATGGCTTATGGAACATATATGTTAGACAACGTTCCAATATCAATTGCAAGTTTTAAAAATGAATTATCTAACGATGTTGATTACTATTATTTAGAAGATAAGCCCGGTACAGCAGGTCCTGCTTATAGTTTTGGAAAAGCATATGTCCCAGTTAGATCTACAATATCTTTATCATGTAAAATTATGTACAGCAGAAATGAAATATTAGGAGCTACTATCCCATTATGGCAAGCTGATAATGGACAACGATTAAAAGGGTTATTATAATGGCCAATTATAGTTCATTGAGTCCTTACTATTCTACTAGTCAATCATTTGGATATTTAGATGTTATAAATTTTAGATCCATCCCTGTTGAAAAAGACGATGTATTGTTTACTATAACCAATACTTATAAACATAGACCTGATCTGTTATCATATGATTGCTATCAAGATGTTGGGCTATGGTGGGTGTTTGCAGCACGTAACCCATCTATAATTCAAGACCCAATATTTGACATGATTCCTGGAGTTCAAATTTATTTGCCTAAATTTAGTTCGTTAAAAGTTTCTTTAGGAATTTAATATGGGAACGAATGTATTAAACGGTTATAGATCATTTAACTATAATTTTACACTTGCAGCCTTAAAAAGATCTCAAGTAAACAGTCCAGGAACTTTTGATCCAAATAATCCAACATTAGTTATTGCTACTACAAAAGGAAAAAGTAGACAAGCAATTTCCACTCCCGCGCCTGCGGCTAAAGTAAAATCTACACAAGCTCAAGAAGGCGATGTGACGTCTAATGGTAACTCAATACCTAATGCATCAAATCAATCTGCATCAAATAATACAAGTAATGCATCAACTATAGAAAAACAAAATCGTCAAGCACCCGGACAATATACTGCTGATCAAGTTTCTGAATTTAATAAATCTAGTTCAGGTAGATATGACATGTTTATTGATAATGTAGATATTAAATCGTTGTTTTCGTTTGATGACAATAAAACAGTAAGTAAGCCTTTTGAAATGCATTTTGATATTTTTGAGCCATACAGTATGAATGGGTTCATTGAAGCATTACAAGTCAGTGCATTGGCCGCTGGATATACGGATTACATTTCTTGTCCATATGTACTAGTAGTAGATTTTATTGGATATCCTGACACTGGATCAACCCCAGATCCAGAAATTATTCCATCTTCCACAAGGGTTTTTAGAATTAAAATTTCTGGGTTAGAAGTTTCTGTTACTAGTGAAGGCACTGTATATAAAGTATCTGCAATACCTTATGAAGATAAAGCATTTAGTGCACCTATTGCTAATACAAAAATAAAAGTTAGTGCCGAAGGTACTACTGTGGGAGAAACATTAAGAGATATTGTTAATAAACTTAATAAACAAATCCAAGATGATGCAATATCTGTAGGATTGGATGGAAAATTAACAGATTCATTTGAAATATTATTTCCTGAATATGATTTGCATTCTGGTAAGGTAATCGGAAATGCAAATAAAATATCTAAAGCATATTTTGAAAAACCTGGAATTACATCATCTAATGTACCTATGGATGACATTGATGCGACAGTAAACGGTTATGGATCAAAACCTATATCAAATAAAACACCAGTTAAAAATTCAACACAATCAACAGCGTTACAAAAACATGCAGTACAATTTGATTCCGGGATTCCGTTACCACAAATTATAGCCGCAGTGATTAGAGACAGTTCTTATATGGGTGATGTTGTAAAAGCGTTTCATGCCAATGGTGATCCAAAAAAAGTAGTTGATGAAAATCAAATGATTGATTACTTTATCATAATACCTCAAATACTTGACAAACCTGGACCAATTAATGCTGAAACAAATAGCCCATATTGTCAATATACGTATGTTGTACAACCATACAAATTAATTTATAATACCGCAGTTCCTGGACTAGGTAGGCAAATACTTGATGACAAAAATTTAAAAAAGAATTGTCTTAGAAATTACAATTATTTTTATACAGGTTTGAACACTGATATAATGGATTTTAAGATAAACTTCAATACATTGTTTTTTGAAGAATTGCCTAGAGCATTGGGTAATAGTAAAGAACTACCGTCTTCTAGTTCAGCAGGCCCTAATAATTCTACTGATACCAAAAAAAATCAAGTTACTCCAATATTAGGTGGGGGTAGCAATGAAGCAACACCACCACAGCATTCTACTGCCAATGCTACCGGTAATAATCCTGGTAATACTATAAATGCATCTCCTACTGGAGCAGAATCTTGGAGACAAATTGTTAAAGTAATGCATGATGGAATTAATAAATCAGTTGGATTAATAATGGGAGATTTATCTATACTTGGAGATCCATATTACCTTACAGCAGGTGGTAGTGGAAATTATGTCATTAAAAATAATAAATTTGGATCTGAGACTGGAATAGGCGAAGCATCTAGAAGTGCAGGACAAGTATTAATTTCTCTCGATTTTAAAAATCCTATAGATATAAATGAAGCAACTGGGTATATGCAATTTGATAACAATGTAATACCATATAGCGGTGTGTATAGAGTTAATGAAGTGCGTAGTGAATTTAAGGGCGGGGTGTTTAAACAGACTCTCAGTATATTAAGACAACCCGGGCAACCACAAACTTCTAATCAAACTCCATCTGCACTTAATGAACAATTCTCTGCCAAACCTAAAGCAGGTGCTCAAGTGGTTGCAGATACTGCTCCAGAATCTAAACCATCAGCTGCAACTACTAATGACGGATCTCCGTCATCGGCAAATAAAACAATTGATTTAAATCTTGTTGGTATGATTAAAAATCCGGACTTATCATCAAATTATAGAGCATCTATAAACGGTTTAAATTTACAATCAAATCTTGGATTAGCATCATCGGTAAATGCAGCTTCAAGTTTATTAAATGCGCCTGCTAATGCACTTGCTAACTATTCCGTCAATGCTAATTATGGGCTGGCATCGGCATTAACTCCAAAAGCATTAACTAATGCGGCTGAGGTTGGTAGTAATGCGTTAAGTTCAGTTGGTGCAAAAGTTAACGGAGCTCTTAATGGTGTAAGTGCTATAGATAAAGCATTTAATGTAGAAACCAATAAATTGTCAGGATTAGGTGGAGTATTAACAAGTAAGATATCTGAGTCATTACCGAATCTATATTCAATTGTACCTAATATACAAGCAGTATCCAATCAAATGAATGTTGGAAATTTAACAAAAGATCAAATGCAAAATTTACCAGCACTAAATCCTACTTATAGTTTTAACAATGTTTCTTGGATCAATGGAAACCCAGTGACTAAGTCTAGTGCGTTATCATCAAGTCCTAATTCTTTAGGTAATCTAACTCAACTACCACAAGTTGATCAAACAGCTAATGCAGGAACTTTAAATTCTGGATTAGGATTATTACCGACTAATACATCGCCTTCACGTGAAGGAGTACAACTAGCAATTAATAATAATTTAGGTATTAATTCAAGTCCTATTGATTATTCAGTAGTGTCTAATTATGGAAGTAAAACAGATAATAATCTAAGTCCTTTACTTTCAGCTATCAATAAATGAGAGAGATAAAATATGGCATTTGAAGAACGTGCAAGAGCGAAACCGGCTAACTCAGGTCCGTTTATTGCAGAAATTGTAAATCATTTAGATCCGTTAAAAATGGGAAGATTAGAGGTCGCCATTAAAGATGGTATGCAAAACTCTGTGTCCAGTCCCGGAGAGACTTATATTGCGATGTATGCAAGTCCATTTCATGGAGCTACTTCTGTTAGGTACGAAGGCACAAATTCTAAAGACTTTAACGACGTACAAAAAAGTTATGGATTTTGGATGATACCCCCTGATATAGGAAGTAAGGTGTTAATTATATTTGCTAACTCGGATCCTAATCATTGTTATTGGATTGGATCTGTTCAGGATACGTATCAAAATCATATGATACCTGGACTTGCGGCCAGCAGTAGTACTAATATGACTTCTCAGCAACAACAAAAATATGGTGAAGTAACTTATTTGCCTGTTGCAGAATACAATAAATCAACTGAAAGATTAAATGATCCTAATATTGACAAAAAACAAAAGCCCATACATCCTTTTGCAGATAGATTATTGGCACAAGGGCTGCTACTAGATAATATACGTGGGGTTACGTCAAGTAGTGCACGCCGTGAAACACCGAGTGCAGTTTTTGGTATAAGTACCCCAGGGCCTTTAGATCCAAATGGGCCTAAGCGTCCTATCGGTACTAAAAAGACATCATTAGCACCAGTTAGCAGATTAGGCGGAACAACATTTGTTATGGATGATGGCGATGTTAATGGACAAAATGAATTAGTAAGAATACGCACAAGAACAGGGCATCAAATATTATTACACAATAGTGCTGATTTAATTTATATAGGAAATGCTGCTGGAACTGCTTGGTTAGAAATGTCTAGCAATGGTAAGATAGATATATATGCGGCAGATTCTGTTTCCATACACAGTGAAAATGATTTTAATTTTAGAGCTGATCGAGATATTAATATTGAAGCTGGCAGAAGCCTTAATTTAGTTTCTGGGTCAGGAGATTTTAATATAAACGCACTAGGCAATAATAAATCTTTGAATATAGTAGCCAATACAATAAATGTTAATTCTCAGAATAATTTTAATTTAGTAACTGTCGGCGATGTAATAATGGCAGCCAGCGGTAATTATGGACTAAGTGTAAATTCAGCAACAAATATTTTATATGGCAGTGATGTATATCAAAGTAGCCTTGCTACTTATAATATTATCTCTGAAGGTATACTGGCTCTTAAATCAAATATTGATATATCATTGAGTGGAGTTACTTCAGTATCATTATCGGCCCCATCATTAAATTTAAATGGAGTGCCAGCTACTGAACCGCCAAACCCTAATACACTTGATTTAACGGTTGCAACTCCTTTAGATTATTTTACAGTGCCGACTAAATCACCAAAATCATCGTGGTCTAACAAATACTATTCTTATAATCCTATAACATCTATAATGAATAGAATACCGAGTCATGAACCATGGGATCAACATGAAAGTACTGATCCATCAAAATTTGTACCTGCTAAAACAGATAGATCAATTGGAACAACTGTTAGTGCTAGTAGTAATTTAACAGCACCGACTCTAGTAAAAACATTGCCAGCATCTGTCCCAGTAGTTAACGCATTACCTGGAAAAATTAATGCAAGTGGAATTAGTAGTGGGTTCTTACCATCAGTTACCCCTGGGGATTATGCGTCTCTTGCAGCCAGTGGACAAGCAGGTCAAGCCGCAATTAAGAAAGCCGCAATACAATTAGGATTAACTGGAAAACAAGCCCTAGCGGCATTATTAGGAATTGCGGGAGGCGAAAGTCAATGGCAAACGGTTACTGAAAGTTTTAATTATAAGACTGCTGATAGATTATTAGAAATTTTCCCATCAGTCTTTAAGGGAGATAGAAATCTTGCACAACAATATGTTGGAAACCCTAACAACGCATTGCCTGAGTTTTTATATGGATATCAAACTGCAAAAGGCAAAGGACTGGGAAATACTCAGCCTGGTGATGGAGCAGCATTTGTTGGTAGAGGATTTATACAATTAACTGGTAGAAGTAACTATACAAGATACAGCCATTTGTTATATGATAACAAATGTTTTGGTTCTTCAGGCAAACCTACAACTTTAATAGATACTCCTACTATGTTAAATGATTTAAACATTGCGGCACAGGCCAGTGTCTTATATATGTTAGATAGAGTTAAAGTATCTCAAACTAGTGATGATTATTTTCAAGCAGCCTTAAATGCTGTTGGGTTTAATGCTCCTGATATACTTACTAAAAAGACTGGACTGTATCAATATTTCTTAACTACTTTGACATCATCTGATAATGGTAACGTAGTAACAGATTCATCTGGTATGCCAGTTTTATCAGGTACAATTAACTAATAAATATCATTATGCCGTATAAATCAATTGAAATTACAAATGCCAATGCTGTTTATCAACAAGCACCTAAAACTAGTCAGTTCTATGTAGGATTTTCTAGCGTTGATATTTCAAATACGAAATCTAAACTTTATGATTTAGCTATTATTCAACAAGATATCATTAATACATTTAAAACACGCAAAGGTGAGAGGGTAATGAATCCGACCTTTGGAACAGTTATTTGGGACCTAATAATGGAACCAATGACTCCGCAAGTTTATGATTTATTGGCAAATGATATTAATACAATATGTAGTAGTGATCCTAGGGTAACTCCAGTCAAACTTAACTTAACTGAAAAACCAGGCGGTTATATAATTGAAATTACGTTATTATTAGTTGGCACAGATCAGTCTTCTTCTATGAAATTAACGTTTGATCAGCAAAATGGGCTAACGGCGCAATAATATACCCAGTTTATTTCCGCCATAAATACGGTATAGATTAAAAAATTATGACTATCCCTGCAACAAATTCAAAACTACTAGTAACTGAAAATTGGCAAAAAATATACCAATCTTTCCCTAATGCGGAGTTTCAAAGTTACGATTTTGATACACTAAGACGTATTTTAATTTCATACCTTCAAGAAAATTATCCTGAGGACTTTAATGATTTTATTGAGAGTAGTGAATATATTGCGTTAGTTGAATTAATTGCTTATTTAGGACAAAATTTAAGTTTTCGTATTGATTTAAATGCACGTGAAAACTTCTTAGAAACAGCACAGCGCAGAGACAGTATATTAAGGTTAGCACAACTAGTTAGTTATATACCTAAACGTAATGTTCCGGCCAGTGGATTATTAAAAATATCTGCAATTGCTACTAGTGAAAATGTATCAGATATTTCAGGAACAAACTTAGCTAATAATACTATTGTTTGGAATGATCCAACTAACTCTAATTGGTATCAACAATTCATAACAATTATGAATAGTGCTATGCCAACTGGTATGACATTCGGCACTCCAAATGATCGAGGAACAGTTGGGGGAATTTTAACTGAGCAGTATATTTTAAACAGTTCAAATACAGATTTACCTATATACAGTTTTACACAAAATATTAATGGATCTAATACAGATTTTGAAATTGTCCCAGCCACATTCGCTGGGCAAAATTATGTTTATGAAGCTACACCAAAACCAGCTGGTCCGATAGAAATATTATATCAAAATGATAATCAAGGATCAGGCAGTCCTAGTACTGGTTTCTTTTGTTTGTTCAAACAAGGTTCAATGGCATTGAGTAACTTCTCAATCAGCAATCCTGTACCAAATGAAATAGTTGGAATTAATGTTAGTAATATTAATAATTCAGATGTTTGGTTATGGCAATTAGATACTTCAGGAAAAGCCTCAACATTATGGACTCAAGTTCCTGCGATCACCGGAAACAATGTCATTTATAATAGTATTAGTCAACGTGATAGAAACATTTATAGTGTAAGCACACGTGATCAAGATCAAATCGATATTACATTTTCTGATGGTAATTTTGGAAATTTACCTAGTGGAAATTACAGTTTATATTATCGTCAAAGTAATGGGTCAACGTATTCAATATCTCCAGAGCAAATGTCTGGTATTGTTGTTACTATTCCTTACATTGATAAAATGGGATTGAATCAAACACTTACATTGATATTAACTCTTGAATATACAGTAAGTAATAGTGCTCCGACTGAATCAAATGCAACTATACAAAAAAATGCTCCGCAAACATATTATACACAGAACCGTATGGTTACTGGAGAAGATTATAATATTGCACCATTAACCTATACAACGAATGTTCTTAAGGTTAAAAGTATTAACAGAGTAAGTAGTGGAATCAGCAAGTACTTTGATTTGAATGATGTCAGTGGAAAATACAGTAGCACAAATATATTTTGTGATGATGGGTCTCTAAGCAAATTAACAACTAGTACGAATTTTACATTTAGTTTTGCAGGACAAAATGATATATGGGCGGCTATTAAAACTAAATTAAATCCTTTAATTTTAAATCCTGCGTTATATGCATTTTATTTAGACACTTATAGAACATACGCTCCAATTATTGTTAACAGTAGTTTATTGTATAAGTGGAAATTAATTAACTCTGTATCTGGCCAGAGTCGAGGATATTTTACAGGATCAACAAATGGAATAAATTCATTCCCTATTCCAGTAGGACCGTTATATTCTTCTATATCATATTCCATGTATTATATTACATCTGGGGCTATGATTAAATTTGCTGCACCTAAAGACATTAATAATCAAACCCAATACTTTTTACCTGATGGGACTGTTGTAGGACAGGCTGCGTATAATACATCAGAATTTTATTGGACAACTGTGCAACAGGTTATTGGTACAGGATCCAATAATGGATTAGGCGTATTGAGTGATGGAACCGGGCCTATTATTTTTACTAACATTATTCCAGATGGATGTGTTCCGGTAGAGATTGTACCGGCATTTGTAAACTCATTAAACTATACATTTGAAAGCAACATCGTTAATTTATGTTCACAGCAGGTTACATTTGGTTTAACATTTGATTCTTCATATAGAAATTGGAAATTTATATTTGGTGGGGATTTAAACATCAATTATGTAAGTCCAAGTGCAATGTTTAACTATTCGGGAGATACATCAGGAACTAACAAAGATGCAAGTTGGTTAATAACATTTACTTGGCAGCCAGCATCACAAACATACCTAGTCACTGCAAAAATTACACAATATCTATTTCAAAGTGCAAATCAAACAGGCTTTTATGTAGATACATCTTCAGTTAATTTTGATTATATAAACAACACGGTTGTTAGAGATAAAATTAATGTATTATCAGTAAATTCGAGCCCCACAACTGGATTTCCATTATCAACTGATTACTTGTGGCAAATTGATGGAACACTAGTAGAATCAGATGGTTATATTGATCCATCAATGGTATTAATAAGTTATTATAATAATTTAGATAGCCAACAATTTAGTCAAATCACTAATCCTGATATCTTTAATAATATTGTTGCAAATAATACTACTACTGTTACTATTAATGGATCTAACATGGTTTTACCCGGACGTAGTGGATTAAAATTTCAATATCAACATAATCCAAGTAATGATTTCCGTATTGACCCATCTAAGAGTAATATCATAGATGTGTATATGTTAACTGCTGATTATAATTCTGCATTTAGGAATTGGCTAGTAACAGGTATAGGTACTGAACCGTTACCACCAACAAGTTTAAGTTTAGAGAATAATTATTCTGCTAATTTAGAACCTATTAAAACAATTAGTGATCAAATTATATATCAACCGGCATCTTATAAAATTTTATTTGGTAAATCAGCAGATGAAAATTTACAGGCAACGTTTAAAGCAGTTAAAAGTGCATCAAGTACAATGAGTGATAATGCCATTATTTCTCAGATATTGGACGCCATTAATAATTTCTTTAGTTTAGATAATTGGGATTTTGGACAAAGTTTTTATTTTAGTGAATTATCAACGTATGTAATGAATTTGTTAACACCTGATATTACTAACTTTTTAATAATTCCAAATAGTACAGGATTTGGTAATTTGTATGAAATATCTTGTCAAGCCAATGAAATTTTTATCAATGGCGCGACAGCAGAAAACATACAAGTTATAAGTGCAGCCACTGCATCACAATTGAACATTAGTTCTGGAAGTTAATAATGACAACATCAACAGTTCAGTCAGTTAGTTTATTACCGATATATTTTCAAACTAATAAAAATTCTAAATTTTTATCAAGTACAATTGATCAATTAATACAGCCAGCACAATTAGAAAGATTAAACTCATACATAGGTTCTACATCAACTCCAACATATCAATCTGGGGACGTATACCTTACAGAATCTTCAGCATTAAGACAAGCATATCAGTTAGATCCTGCGCTAGTTACTTATGATCAAAATAGTAATATTCAATCAGTAGTATCTATAGATGATTTAGTAAATGAAATATCAATAGATGGCGGAATTACTGACAATTTTGATAGATTGTTTAGGGATCAAATACATTCTTATTATCCTCAAATTAATTGGGACAAGTTAATAAATTATCAAAATTATTATTGGTTAGCAGCTGGTCCTATGCTCGTAGAAATTGATCAAAATCATTTGGATGTAGCAAACACGATTGTAGGACAAACATCAGCACAGGTAACAGTAAATGGCACTGCTTTAACATTATTAAATGGTATGCTAGTTACCTTTATTGGTAACGGTGTTGAACCACAATACAAAAATAAAGAATTCTTTGTTGAAGGAACTGGGACATCAATCACATTAGTACCATACGATGATTTGATCACTCCTGAAATTATAGCCAGCAACAATAATCCAGATTTATTTGATTCTCAAAATTTTGACAATTATGTATTTGATAATAATCAAAGATTGCCAATTACTCCAGAATATATTACAATTAACAGAGCCAGTATAGATAAAAACCCATGGTCTAGATATAATCGATGGTTTAGTAAAGATGTAATAACTGCAAGTAATTTAATTAATAATCAACCATTATCATTTAATCCATCTCTTCAAGGCAAACGTCCAATTATTGAATTTAATGCTGATATACAACTTTACAATTTTGGTTCAGTTGGTGTTAGCCCAGTTGATTTAATTGAAACAAACTCAACTGATGCTTTAAACAATATTGAAGGATATATATTTCCTGGAACAACTTCTATATCTAGTTTGACTATAGATGGGGTTAATTTGGAATATGGTCAGCGTGTTATATTTTCTGCTGATATAAATCCATTAGTAAAAAATAACATTTATAAAATAGATATTGTACAAATAGGAAATAGTTATAAATTAGTTTTAATACCAGATACTGCTACAATTATAGGAAATTCTGTTACAATTACAAAAGGTAATGTTTACAGTGGAACATCCTGGCATTTTAATGGATCAACATGGGTCTATTCACAACAGCACACGATGATAAATGAAGGTCCGCTATTTGAATTATACGATAATAACGGGATTTCTTATAGTGATACTCGATATTATCTATCTAATTTTAATGGGAATAAAATATTTGGTTATAGTATAAATTCTAATAATCCAGTAGATCCAGTATTGGGAATGTCATTAGATTATAGAAATGTCAACGCTATTGGTAGTTTCTTATTTAAAAACTATTTTACTGATAACGCTATTGCTTTATCAGTTAATAATATCAATAGTGTTGTTGTTCCTGATAGTCTTACTAATATTAAAGTTGGGTCGACTTTGGTTAATATTTGGAGACCTACAACGCCAAACACTATTGACATTAATGGATCAACTGGATATTATAATGTTCCATTAGGATTAACTAATAATCCATTAAATGGCCCAATCAGTGCATTTACGCTATCAGATTTAGATCAGCACGTACAAACTAACACCCGATTAATAACAAATGCTACACCGTTGTCATTTGCTATGATGTTTCTTGGTAAGAAAGAACATAATGTAGTTGATGCAATTAATAAGTCATCGGCATTATACAATTATTTTAAATTATCATTAATTAATCAAGCATCTTTAATTTCTAATGTTATAGATCCTGCAAGTGCATTAGATGAAATTTTAATAACTATTAATTCAAGCAAAACAGATCAAAGTCCATATTATTTGTCAGATATGGCTCCTTATGGTGTAGATAAAAAAGTATTAACATATACTGTATCTAATACTGCAACTAGTTACTATTCATTAAGTAATGAGTTTTCATTAACTACGGCTACATTTAGAAGTGTTATAATATATCTAAATAACAATCAATTAACATATGGAGTTGATTATACTTTTGATCCAGTTGATGCATATGTTATTATATCAGCTACTTTGGCAGTAGGTGATGTTATTACTATTAATGATTATAATAATACTCGTGGAAGTTTTATCCCGCCAACTCCTACTAAATTAGGATTATATCCTGCGTATGCTCCGAAAATTTATTTAGATGACACTTATGCAAATGCACCTGTTAATGTAATTCAAGGACATGATGGAAGTATAATGGTTGCATTCAATGATTATCGAGATGCAATAATACTTGAATATGAGTTAAGAGTTTATAACAACATTAAAGCTCAATATCAGCCAAAGTTATTTGATATAAACATTTCTAATCCAGGAGCATTTAGAGATTTTGCTGAATTAAGTGATTATAGCTATCAAGAGATAACTGATATATTAGAACAAGATTTTATTAAGTGGGCTGGATCTTATGGGGTTGATTATACCACTAACAATACATATGATAGCACTAACCCATTTACTTGGAATTATAAAAACTCTTTTAACACAGAATTAGGCTTGCCCATTAGTGGAAATTGGCGCTCTATTTTTAAATATTTTTATGATACTGATAGACCTCATACTCATCCTTGGGAAATGTTAGGATTTACTAACCAACCAGATTGGTGGGAGACTTTATATGGTATTACCCCATATACTGCTGGTAATTACATAATGTGGGATGATATAGAGGCGGGTAATATTGCTCAAGGTGATAGAGCTGGCATCAATCTACAGTATGCACGTCCAGGATTAAAGAATTTTTTACCAGTTGATTATACTGGAATTTTATTAGACCCGGTTAAGATTGGATTAGTTTCAGCTCCTCAGATTGCTGATCAAAAGAACAATTGGGTAGTTGGTGATCAAGGACCTACTGAGACTGCTTGGAGACGCAGTAGTTTTTGGCCATTTACTGTTCAAAGATTATTGGCATTAACTAAACCGTCATCATATGCATCGTTAATGTATGATCCAATTAACATGAGTGTTGATGTTGCTGGACAATGGACTTATGGAAGTAGTAAAAAGTTTTTACAATTACCTAATATGCCAATTCATGGAGAAAACGGAGTCCCTACAAGTGGATACTCAGTGTTTGTAAGTGAAGTCGGACAGCAACGCACACAAAATTACATTACAGAATTAAGGCAAGATTTACAATACGTTAACTTTAATTTATTTTATAAAGTTGGCGGGTTTGTAAATAAAAATACATTACAAATTATAGTTGATGCATATAGCCCAACTACTAATGATCCTGGGGCATTGTTGCCAAATGAAAGTTATTCATTAATTTTAAAAACTAGTAACCCGATCAGAAGTATTGGTATTTCTGGAATAATAGTACAGCGTTCTGATAGTGGGTTTATTGTCAAAGGGTATGATCAAGAAAATCCATATTTTAATTGCTATCCGGCAGTTAGAAATTCTGCATCTCCAAAAATAACTATTGGTGGAGTTAGTTCCTCATATGTTACATGGACTCCGGCAGGAACTACTGGTGCAACTGGTTTGTCTGCTTTAGATACGATTTCAGCTAAATCCTCCCCATCGACTGTATTTTATCAAGCAGGACAAATTGTACAATATGGTTCTAATTTTTATAGAGTTACCGTATCGCATCAAACTGAAGCAACTTTTAATTCAAATTTATACCAAATTTTATCTGATTTACCTACGGTTGGCGGAGCTACTGTACAGATAGCAACTAAATTTAATAAAACTGCTGTTCAAATACCATATGGTACTACATTTACTTCTATACAGCAGGTGTATGATTTAATAGTTGGATATGGTCATTGGTTAGTTGATCAAGGTTTTTCATTCGACCAATTTAACCAAGATTTAGGCACAACTGTAGATTGGAATTTAAGTGCTAGAGAATTCTTGTATTGGAGTACACAAAATTGGAATTCAAATAGTGTAATTACATTAAGTCCGTTCGCAGATCAATTGACTTATCAATATAAGGATTCAGTTGTAGATAATATTTTTAATAGTTTTTACAATTACAGTATTACAAAAGCAGATGGAACTCCTTTTGATCAAAAGAGTTTATTTGTAACTCGTCAAAATGGAATCTTTAATCTCAATGTAATTAACACTGATGAAGGAATTTATTTTGCTAGATTAAATTCAATACAAAAAGAACATGGTATTGTATTTGATAATACTAGTATATTTGGTGATGTTATCTATGATATAGAAACTGGTGAAAGACAAGAAAGAATGAAATTAGTTGGCTTTAGAACCGCTAATTGGAACGGTGATTTCTTTAGTCCAGGATTTGTATATGACGAAGCAACGATCGAAATATGGAAACCATATACTAATTATTTGGCTAGCAGTATTGTAAAATATAATGGAATATATTATAGCGCAATTAAAAACATTACTGGTGGTGAATTTTTTGTATTCACACAATGGAGTCAACTAGGTAAGAAACCAGTAGCTGGATTATTACCTAATTTTGATTATAAGATTAGCCAGTTTAATGATTTTTATAGTTTAGATACTGACAATTTTGATGCCGGGCAACAACAAGCGGCACAAAATTTAACCGGCTATGTTCCTAGACCATATTTAAATAATATTTTTACAGATCCAGTATCACAATATAAATTTTATCAAGGTTATATTAGAGAAAAAGGTACATTAAATGCCATAACAAAATTGGCAAAAGCCAGCTTACATACATTGAACAGCGAAGTTGAATTCAATGAAGAATGGGCATTTAGAGTTGGACAATATGGATCTTTTACAACTTATAAAGAATTTGAAGTTCCATTAATAGAAGGTACTTTTTTAGAAAATCCACAAATTATTAGTTTTACTGAGTCGATACCAGAAAATTCAGATAATTTAATTTACTATGCTACCCCTGACAAATTAACAATTAGTCCATTCCCTGGTACAATACCATCAATTGCAACTACTAGTTCTAGTATTCCTGCATTTAAATTAAATCATTCTGGATATGCACAACTTAATGATGTAAGTGCAACTGCTTATAATTTAAACAGTATATTAGATATTGCTAATAATGATCAAATAATTGACAATACTACAATTTGGTTGGGATATAAACCAAATGGTGATTGGGACATTTATCGATATGAGCGTGATCCTGTTGAAATTATTAGTGCTTCATCAGACACTGTATTAAATCAAATTACACTCAATACAAATTATGCACATAATTTAACTGCAACTCAATTAATATCAATAGTAAATTTTAATAGTGATATTGATGGGATATACCTTGTACAATCAACGCCAACATTAACATCTTTTGTAATATCAAATACTACTGGCATTTTAAACACCACCCCTACAAAAAATAACGGATTATTGTTTGTTTTTAACAGCACAAGATTTTTGACATTTGATAATATTCCATCTGATGGGAAATTATTCAAATATCCTCTTGGTACAAATCTTTGGGTAGATAGCGGAAATGGCACTGACAATAATGGTTGGGCAGTTTACAAAAAAATTATAAATCATAATCATCATTTATTTGCAAGTTATGATACTGTGCCTACATTTGAGGGATTGGGCTATAGTATTAGTCGTCCTAAGGGCAGTGGTATTATGGTCCTTGGAGCACCCACATATGCAAACACTATTCTATCATCACCTATCTCAGGTAACGTAATTGTTTATGAAACAACCTATGGAACATTAAGTCCATTTTTACATTATCAAATGTCTGGAGCAGGAACTGAATTTGGTCATGCAGTAGTGTATGATGATATTCCTTTTAGTACTTCGACTTATGGATTAATTTTTGTAGGAGCTCCTGGGTCATATGCAAACAGTGGCTCAGTAAGAATTAGTAGTATTAATCAAATATACGAAGAACATACACAACTAAATTTATACAATCCGCAAATTGTTTCTAGCCATAGATTTGGGTCTAGTATATATGTACAGCGCAATGCTTCGACTAAAAAGGTATTAGTTGGTGCTCCTGGAACAACCGGGGATTCTTCAACACCTGGTGCAGTTTATTCTTATATAATTTCAAGCACTGCTACTGTAAAAGTAAACTCTGTTTCAGAATTAAGTTTGTCATATAGTCTTACTAATGGATCTGAATGGGGGCATACAATAGTAGGTTCAGAAAATGCTGAATATATTGCAATTAGTGCTCCGGGTACTAGTACTGGCATAGTTGCTATTTTTGTTAATGGCGTTCAAACTCAAATTTTATCAACATCAACATCTGAACGTTTTGGTGATTCAATGGCAATGAGTCCTGATGGTTCTTATCTAGCAATTGGTGCTCCAAAGACAAACAATCAAGATAACAATAGTTTAGGCGAAGTAAGAGTATATACGTTAACTAATGGTACATACGTTTTAGATCAAATACTTACTAATCCGGTTGATAATCCTGCTTTGACTTTTGGATCTGCTTTAGATTTTAATGAATCAGCAACTAAATTGGCAATTAGTGCAATAGGCACTGATACATCAGTGTACACTACATTTGATAACAATGTAACTACTTTTGACGTAGCAACAACGTTTTACAATGAAGTAATTGAAAATTCTGGAAGTGCTTATCTATATTCTAGACGTGATAAACGATTTGTTTATTCTGAAGAATTGACAACTAGTACAATATATGATACTATAGATTCAACTGTAAGCATTACTGGAACTAATTACGGAACATCGATCTCAGTTGATGATGATTTTATATTAATTGGTGCTCCGTCTATTAGTGCTAGCAGTAGCAGTGGAGTTCATCAATTTTTAACAGTTGATCCAACAATTCTTGGATGGCAACAACTTAGAGTACAGGATGATTTAGTCTTAATAGATTCAGTTCAAAAAATAAGTCTAGTTGATACAGTAAATGAGGATGTAATCAATTATTATGATTTTGTGGATCCAATAAAAGGCAAAATTTTAGGTATTGCAGAACAAGAATTAACATATAAATCGGCAAATGATCCTGCTGTATATAGCATTGGTACTGATACAGTTAGTGTCAATGCCAATGTTAATTGGTTAGAAAATCATACAGGACAACTATGGTGGGATGTTAGTACTGCAAGATTTATTTGGTATGAACAAGGTAATTTAGAATATCGTAGAAACAACTGGGGTAAACTATTCCCAGGGTCAACTATTGATGTCTATGAATGGGTTGAATCCTCGTTGTTGCCTAGCGATTGGGCAATTAAGGCTGATACATCTGTAGGACTAGCACAGGGCATTAGTGGACAACCTAAATATCCGGATAATAGCGTACTTTCAGTAAAACAGGTTTATGATCCAGTAAGTGGCGGGTTTAGTAATTTGTATTATTATTGGGTAAAGAATAAAACTACCGTCCCTTCAGTAAAAAATAGAAGAATAAGTGCATATTCTGTAGCAAACTATATTTCAAATCCTACAGCTTCTGGAATTCAATATTCTGCAATGTTGTCATCAAGTTCAATAATGTTGGCAAATTTAGGAAGTGAATTAGTATCAAATCAAATTAGTTTGAATCTTGCTATTGATAATACCAATAATACTGTGCCTAAACATACAGAATGGGCATTGATGCAAGAGGGCGTTGAAACAAGCTATGTACCAAAATTACTTGAAAAGAAATTGATTGATAGTTTAGTTGGTCGAGATGTTTTAGGAACACCAGTCCCTGATCCTAGATTATCATCTAGATCAAAATTCGGTGTTAGTATTCGACCACAACAAACATTGTTTAGTAATAGATATGAAGCATTAAGAAATATTGTTGAATTTGCTAATAGTGTTTTGATTGGCATACAGGTTACTGGAAATTACAATTTTGCTAATTTAGATGCCAAAGAATCAGCACCGACTCAATATCCAATAGTTGAAGACCCTAGCGAGTTGACTTATGAGTTTATTCAAAATGCCACTACTGCAACAGTATTATCTGATTCTTTAGGAAATGGTAATTGGGCAGTATATTCATATCAAAATAATGAATGGGTTAGAGTTAGAACTCCTAGTTACAATGTTTCACAATATTGGAGTTATACAGATTGGATCAGCTCTTCATATAATAAAAATATTGCATTAACTGCGATAGTTGATTCTACTTACGAATTAAATCAATTAAATTTATCAGTTGGACAATATGTTAAAGTTAAAAATCGTGGCGATGGCAATTTTGTAATATTAGAAAAAAATGCTAGTAACAATCAAGGAACATATGGCAATAATTTTAATTTAGTATATGTACAAAATGGAACTATTCAATTTTTAGATACTGTGTGGAACAAGGCCTACGGTTGGGATGAGTATTATTCTTATAATCAAACATTATTTGATCAAGCTCCAGACTTAGAATTAAACTATATATTATCAGCATTAAAAGATGATTTGTTTATTAATGATTTAAGAGTAAATTGGAATTTATTATTCTTTAAAGCAATCAAATATGCGTTTACTGAACAAAAATCAATAGATTGGGCATTTAAGACGTCCTTTATAAATGTAACAAACTTTGCAGGAACATTAACACAGCCCCCTGTTTATAAATTACAAGATAGTTCATATTATGAATCTTATATCAGTGAAGTAAAGCCATACCATACTCAAATTAGAAAATTTACAACTAAGTTTGAAAATACTGAAACAACCAATATATTAATATCAGATTTTGACTTCCCAGCATATTATGATTTTAATAAGAACTCTTTTGTACCTGCGTCAGTATCTGCAACAAACATTACATCAAATCCAGTTAGAACAGTTTCTGGTTCAATCTTATTTGATCGAGTAGGAGTCCATAATCGTATTGGTGCATTAGTTGTTTCTGATAATTTTATTACAAACAATGTATCTATTAGATATCAATTGAGTTGGTTAGCACAAGCAGATAGATCTACGATATCTGTATATTTTAATAATAGTTTAGTATTACCAACTGATTATACTTTAGAATATTATACTAGAGAATATAATGGATACCATAAAAAATATAATGATTTAGTATTTGTTAATGCACCTAATACAGGCACTATTACAATTAACTATCATAAGAGTGTGGATTTAATGACAGCATCAGAACGCATACACAATTTCTATGAACCAGATGTTGGAATGCCAGGAACACAATTAGAACAACTAATGGTTGGAGCAGCTGATCCTAGAACACAATTTGGTGGGCAGTATGAAGGTAAAGGGTTTACTAATTTATATGGAGGATTTACTCCAGATACAGAAGTTAGCTCTGGCGGGTTATTAAACGCTGATGGTATAGATCCTGCTGAAAGAATAATAGATGGCGGATATAATTTTATATCTACACATTCGGGAGTAGCTCCGGAGGAATTGGTCCCTGGACTTGTTGCGGATACACTTGGAATCCAAGTGTATACTAAGCCAATGGATCAAACACCGACAATGATTACTGGCACTATTCCTGTTAATATTGCTGATTACAATCCTTATGACAATTATTATTATAACTTGTCAATATTACCGCCTACAATTGACAGCATATTAGTTTCATATAACGGAAATAATCTTGAATATGTTCCTGAAGAATTTGTGGGTGGTAATATATATTGGTCATTTGCATCAAAAAATCAGTTTGGAATTGATTGGGGAAATTCTAAGTTAGTTATTCCTGCTCAATTAGAATCTGGAGTGTTGGGATATTCGATTATTAATGTTGGTGACTCTAATACAAATGGGGTTGGGGTTATTGAGAGCAGATCAAAATCAGTTTATAATGCTACTTCAACCGAAATTACATGTACCGTTGATTATTCAGAAGTTAATAGTGCGTATGTTACAGTAAACGGGGTTCCAATAACTAATAATCCAACAGATTATAACACTCTTTATGCATTGGGTTATTATACATTCTATAGTGTTGCTATATCGAGTAAAAATGGAAATGCGGCATCAGTGTATGTATATAATATGCCACTAGGCAGTAATGCAGTAGAAGTTTGGTTATTCAATTCAAATCAAAGTAATTTTAATAAACTTACAGAAGAACATTTTATAATAGGTAATATCCCTACATTTGCTCCTGATGGAAATGGATATAATCAATCAGTGGCGTTATTATACCCGCCAGAAAATATTGGCCCACCAAGTAGCCAGGCAATTGTTGAATATACCCCTCTTGGCGGCACTACTATTAGATTACTGCCACCGAGTGTTGTTTATTATCCCGTAACAACTACGGCAACTACTACCTATCCAGCAATAGATATTAATGGACCGTTCACGGCATTTACTGCAACGCAAGGTTTGCTTATTACTACTATTATTGATAACATCAATGTATACCATAATGGAACGCAGTTAACTTTAGGACAGGACTTTATTGTTAATACTACAAATACTACCGTTACTGTTCTTAATACTACATCTATTTCGGTTGGCGATACAATTGCAGTGGAATCATTTGTTAATAATAATGTCAGTAACTCGTTACCTAATAATCACTCTTATTCATATGATTATATGATAACAAATCAAGGAAACTTATTGTTATCGCCTAACTACAGTAATTCAACTAATTTTAGTCTTAAAGTAATTACATTTAGTAATCAAGATAGATTAAACATAGAAACGAAAACATTTATAGGAAACCCTAATAGAATATTCACACTTGATCGACCAGTGCTAAATGAAAATTATATTTGGGTAATGTATAATGATCCTAATGTAGGATTGAGATCATTAATTAATGGAGTAGATTTCCAAATATTAAGTGATCATATTACTGTATTAATCAGCGATACCTATGTAATAACCCCTAGCGATACTATTTTTATAATGAGTTTTGCTAATCCAACTATACCTGATAATATTTTAGGTTATAGAATAGCCAATGATTTCTTAGGTAATAAAACATTTACTAGAATTGCTAATCAAAATTCAACTTACTTAACTAAACCTCTATCATTTACTGATACTGAAATTTATGTTGCTGATTCAACAATATTGAGTCCAGCAGATCCATTAACTAACTCTCCAGGCGCTATTTTAATTAATGGAGAAAGAATTGAATTCTTTGTAAATGAGAACAATACATTAAGTCAACTTCGACGAGCTACTCGTGGTACAGGCCCGGCATACTATTCTGAAGAGGGTACTGTAGTAATTGATCAAGGAATTGATCAAATCATAAATATTTCTCCAGGAAATGTGTACTCTGATCAAATACTATTACAAAACACATATACTTCTGCTAGTTTAAACAACACATATGTGATTAGTACATCGACTATGCGATATATTAATACAATTACATCTTCAACAATTAGATGTGACGGTATCGTATTAAACACAGTTCCAGCTGCATTACCAGTAGATCCGTATACAGGGTATTATGGACCTAATAATATTCGTTTATATACAATAAACACCGCAAGTTTTAGAGCTGTTGATCAATTGATTGTTAAGTATGGTGGAAGATATTTAATAAAAGACGTATATTATTCACAGGATACAACGGTCTCTTATGATGGAATATCAGTATCTCAAATTGTTGGATCAGTAGCTACTGCTGCAGATTTGGTAAATGTTCCTGTTTATTTAGGAAATGCTTATGTCTGTGAAGATACAAATTATGTATGGGTATGTGTTCCAACACATTTTAATGAATCTTCTATTCCAAATTTTGTTGATTCTGGACTGAGAAGAAGAATGCCAGATTTTACAATTGATACAAGCACTCAAGTATTAACATTAAATACATCAAATATAACACTTCAAGTAGGTGCATTATTGACTGTTTATAAACAACAAGCTGGCCCAAGTTGGAATGATCTTGATCCAGCAAATACAATAACAAATACTTTATCGTTATTAAATAGCACAGGTACTATTGCTACATTCTTAAAAGAAGGTCCTGCTGTATTACCAACTGATTATTTCTATGGTGGTAATTTAGATCTGTTAGATAATTCCGGTGCAGTACTTTTAGATCAAAACGGAGCCCCATTAAGAGGATTTTAAAAATGTCATATATTAATCAATTACCAGTTACTACTAATACTGCATCTACGTATTTTTTAGTAACAGATAACGGTGTAACTAAGCTGTTTAATTATTCAGCTTTAGCAAGCGAATTAGCAACTACAGGGCCGACTGGGCCGACTGGTACTACTGGTCCAACTGGGCCGACTGGCGCTACAGGGCCGACTGGCGCTACTGGACCAACTGGACCATCACCTGCGTTTACATCAGTCCCCCCACCTGCCTCCTCAACTAGTGTAGGTACAGTGGGACAAGTGGCCTACGATGACACCTATGTTTACATTTGTGTAGCCGCAAACACTTGGAAACGGGTTTATGCCCCAGCATCCAATACATTTTAAAATAGAATAAATATCATTATGGAACAGAAACAACCAAATAATACCCCAGTTCAAAAGCCTAACGAGAATGGAAACATTGCTGTTAGGGGACATATTAAGATCTATAATCCAGAATCTGGCGAAATCTTTGTTGATAAACCTAACGCCATTAATTATGAAACGTTTAGCATGGCAATGGCACAGAGTTTAAGCAATCAAGGATTTGGTACTATCGAAGGTATGGCTTTTGGTAACGGCGGATCTAGAGTGGACGATACTGGAATTATAACATATCTTACACCAAATGTAATTGGAACTTCCGCTGCATTATACAATCAAACATATTATAAAGTAATTGATTCTAATTTGAGTTATAATTTGGATCCTGCTAGAAATTTTATGGAACCACGTCACGTTGCTGGTGCATTTTATAGCGATATTTTAGTTAGCTGTTTGCTAGATTTTGGGGAGCCTAGTGGTCAACAGGCTTTTGATAATGCTACAAATAGTGATGGAACATACATATTTGATGAATTAGGATTACGTGCATATAGTTCTAGTGGCCCTGGAGCAGGCCCATTATTGACTCATGTTATTTTTCACCCAGTCCAAAAATCATTGAATCGATTAATTCAAATTGATTATACAATTCGTATACAGAGTTTAAGCACTGGAGTTTAATAAATGGCCTATACAATCCTAAATAATGATGGCACACTACTTGTTAGAGTAGCTGATGATTCTATTGATCAATCAACTAGTGTCACTTTTATTGGAAGGGATTACCCAGGCTATGGACAATACTATAATCAAAATCTAGTAACTTTACTTACTAATTCAGCAAGCGTTAATTATAATCCGCCAGGAAATCCTCAACAGGGTCAACTTTGGTATGACACTACTTTTAATAGATTAAAAGTTTTTGATGGTGCATCATTTGTAACAGCTGGAGGAGCAGTCGTATCAACAGCTCAGCCTTCTGGGTTAATTGCTGGCGACTTTTGGTATGATTCTGTCAACAAAACATTAAACTTTTTTAATGGTGCAGGATATGATTCAATATACTCATATCCAATTAATTCAGTTACTGGATGGGTAATACCTAATCCAGTAGTACTTGATAATAATACTCCGGGTGTTCCTCAACAAGTTACTTTAATTGAAAATTATAATAATGTTATAGGCTTGTTAAGTGAATCCACGTTTGTTGCTAGTACTAATGATAGTTCTAGTCCTTCTAGATTTGCTAATGCAGGATCTGGTGCTTATCAAGTTTATCAAGGATTGAACATACTTGGAAATATTTCTTCTACTGCATCAATTTACAGTAATTTTTTAAGTGTTACTTATGATGTGACTGTTGGTAGAAATTTAACAATTAATGGTACGTTTAATGCACAAAATATATTAGCAACCAATGCAACTATTAATCAAAGATTTGTATCATTAGGATACACCGATCTTGTAAATTTAACAGTTGTTGGGCCTTCAAATCTACAATCAGTAACTGCTACAAGTTTGACAGTTACTGGACCATCAACTTTACAAAGTGTTACAGCTACATCACTATGGGTAGCTGGTGTTTCTACTATAACTGGTATATTATATGCTGGTAGTGATGTTTATGTCACCGGAAATTTATATGTTGATGGAACACAAACTGTTATCAACAAAACAAACGTTACCAGTGGTGATGCTACAATTACATTATCAACTGGTAGCAATACTGCATTAGCATCTGCAAATGCAGGTTTACAAATTGGATCTACCTCAAGCCCATATATTAGTTGGTTATATGATGGTGTTGCAAATTGGAAAACAACTGGTGGAATTTCTGTAACTGGCCAAAGTACACTAAATGCGTTAACTGCGACACTTACAACTGTTACACAATTAACAGTGTCAGGTAATGAAACAATTGGTGGTACTTTGGGAGTAACTGGACAAAGCACATTAGGTGCATTGACTGCTACTCTAACAACTGTTACACAATTAACAGTATCTGGAAAAACTACATTGGGTGCATTGACTGCTACTCTAACAACTGTTACACAATTAACAGTATCAGGCAATGAAACAATTGGTGGTACTTTGGGAGTAACTGGGCAAAGTACACTAGGTGCATTGACTGCGACACTTACAACAGTTACTCAATTGACAGTATCTGGACAAACTTTAATAACCAGTACTACATTGTCTACGTCAACTAATACTGGGGCATTAGTTATTACTGGTGGTGTTGGAATTGGGGGTGCGTTATATGTGGGAAGCACTACTACACATTATGGTCATATATTACCAGCACAAACCAATACATACAATTTAGGTAGTCCGACCCAACAATGGGGTGCATTATACGTTAACACCCAAACAATATATATGGGCGGAATAGCCGTAACCGTTATTAATACAGGTTCAACTGCAACGTTAACTGTAGGCGGATCACAGGTTATAACAACTGCAACTGTGGCAAATTATACAGCTGCGAGAAGTTTGGCATACGCCATAGCTTTTGGATAATTAATGATATACAGGAAAGAATAAAATGGCAAAACAGCATCTAAGAACATACGCTTTT
>Ga0007819_1000118_pt1 | contig 26084 bp, 35 predicted proteins | sample CryBogCBE07Jul09_FD_71203 | JGI IMG/M metagenome (GOLD analysis project Ga0007819, IMG submission 71203) | Freshwater microbial communities from Crystal Bog, Wisconsin, USA - CBE07Jul09 | ecosystem: Environmental > Aquatic > Freshwater > Lake | place: Crystal Bog, Wisconsin, USA | collected... | reverse complement strand
CAATCGCGGTGAACAGGGCGAGGTATCGCGTGGTGGTGCTGGCCGGGGCCGTGCCCGAGCGCCAGTTGAGCGTTTGCGTGCGGCCATAGGTGGTCAGCATTGCAGGTGCCTTTCAGACAATAAAAAACCCGCCAGAGGCGGGTGACGGAGCGTTTCGCGAAGGGCGATCGATCAGAGGGTCAGCGACACGCTGGCGGCCGGTAGCGCCGTTGGAGCATTGGGGCTGCCGTCGGCGATCAGTGTGCAGACCGCCACATAGTCGGCGATGGCATTGGCGACAGCCAGGTATTGCGCCGCGGTGAAATGGTGCCAGCCACCCGCGGCATCCCGCATGTCATAGGTGGTGAAACCCGTTGGCAATGATCCAGCACCCGCCATGGCTGCCATCGCAGCGATCTTGCCCTGCGTGACGGGATCGGTTGGAAACGTCGTTTCAGCAAGCGTGATGCTGCCGTTCAGCGCGATGCCGAGGCCTGCCACCGCAGCAGCCGCCGCGCGCTGGGCCAATGTGGGCGCCGGATTGATGAACGCCTGATAACGGGCATCAGAACTATCGATCGAGGCCTGGTTGGGCACGCTGGCCGATTGCGGGCAACCGAACACTGAGATGACACGTGTTTCCGTTGCATCAGAAAATTGAACATAGACCGTGGACATTTTTGGTTTCCCTAGAACGTGTAACCAGTAATCGAGGCGGCAAAGGTCGGCGTGCCGTTTGAATTATTTGTCGTATAATAAAGCGTTTGAGGTGTTGCGATTGTTAGATTGGTGAATGATATCTGAGCATTGAACCCACCCGCAGCAGGCTCACCAAAACCAAGAATGGCCGAACCGATCAAATTGGCATGCGGGCTCAAAGTCAAGTAGCATTGGCTAGTTGCATTGACGGAAATTGAAAGCAGTCCATTGCACGACACTGCATTGAGCGGGACTGCATTGGAGATGGAGAGGGATGTGTAGGACACGACAGAATTTGTGGACAAAATCGACGTAATATTGGTCGAAATCAGCCGATCTCTCTGATCACACGCCACAAACTGACCCGATCCGTTTGTCGGCCAAACCGAGATCAGCGCCGAATAAATGTATCCGGTCGGCATGTTGCTGCCGCCGTAAACCGTGGGCGCAGCCGATGACGTGGCGTTGACAGCCAGAATGGACGTCCCCGCCGAACCGTAGATGGCATACAGCGCCACAAAGCCGGATGTCGGGGCCGAGCCCGTGTCCATGCCGCCCGCGCCCGTGGTGGCAAGGCTCACCGTCTGGCTGTAGCTGGCGAGCATGGTTTGCAGGCCACCCAGCGCGGTGCCGACAACGATTTCATCAGCGGTGAACGTTGCGCTCGTGCCCGCTGTGGTGACGGACATTTTGGCGTTGCGAACTTGGCCGATGACGCCGAAGCCCGGCGTGAGGGACGGCAATTTGTAGGGGATGAACGGCGCGGTCGAAAGCGTGGCGATGTTGGCCGAGGTGATGGTGCTTTGGCCGTTGGCGATGGTGATCGCATAAAGGCCGATGTATCCGTTGTCCGGCGCGGGCGTGGTTTGCGAGCCGGTGGTGGCGGCAGTGCCTTGTTTGAGTTGCAGCGTCACCGTCTGCGCGCGTTTGGTGTTCTGCGCCGTGCCCGCGTTGGCCGGGCCAGAATAGGGCGAGGACGGGTTTGATGAGTTGTAGTAGGGCAGCACAAGCGAGCCGGTGTCGGTTTCGCTGAACGCCGCTTGCACCAGATACACCACCGACTGCCCTGCGGTCGAAGGCGCGGTCATCGGCCCCAACGTGGTGCTGGCGATGTTGATGCCCATTTTGACGAGCGGATCAGTGCTGTCCGCCGCGAGCGACCCGTAGGCGTTCGGGTCGATCGTGGTCAGCGACGTGATGGAGCCGGGCGCGACCACAATGGACATGCTCGCCACGGTGGTTTGTGTGCATGCCAGGCCATCCACGACGGTGGACGTGCCGAGCGTCGCGCGCGCCAGATAGCCGAGGGCGATCATCGCGTTGCGCTGCGGCGACAGAAGGTCAGTGTCCTGCGGAATTGCCCCAGGGTAGACGATGACACGATCCATTAGACAGACCTCAAGTTGTGATGCGCATCCACGCGATTGTCCCAGCAGGCCGCGATGCGTTCACCGCGCTTTGAATTGCAGCGTCCGTCACCTGCCCGGCGATCATTGACGGCGTGATGTATTCAATGGCGCCCGCGCCATATCCGCCGCCTGCCCAGCCCGTGCCGGTGTAGAATCCCGCCACGTTCGCCACACCGCCGCCGATGGGTCGATACGCTGTGACGAACGCCTGAAACGGCAACGCCAGCGAGCCCCATCCGCCCGCCGCGCCGTAGCCGATGGATTTACCCACGCCGTAACCGCCCGCGTCATATGGGTTGGCAGGTTCGAACACGGCGGGCGTCCGCCCGGTCAGTGAAACCAGCGCTTGCACCAGCGCAGCGCGCGTGTTGCGCGGAGGGAACAGATTGGCGCGGATACGCGCGGAGAACGCAGCGTCCGCCTCGTTGGCAAACCGCGTGAGCGATAGGCCGAAATAGTCCACCGCGATCATGTCGAGGAACGCACCCGTCGCCGTGGCGATGCGGGTTTGCAACCGGGTGAAGCTGATTTGCGAATACACCGCCGCCAGCGTCGTGCCGAAGCCGGTCAGAACCGCCGTAAGAACGGGCGCGGTGTCGGGAAACCAGCGACGTGGCAGCAGCGCGCGCAGGCGGGCCACCATGTCATTCGTGTCACCGGTCGCCATCAGGAAATCACCACCGTGCCAGACCGCACAACCTGCGTTGACGCGCCGCCAAGGTCAGCAGCCGCGCCATTGACCAGCAGGCCGGTGACGTTGGTGATGCCCGGCGTGCTGTCGTAGATCACCTGCGGCAAGCGGGAGTAGGGCAGAGCCGCGCCCATGGCGAGCGCGTTGATATATGCCGTCACCGCGGTGCTGATCGTGCCCAGCATGTTGGCCTTGGTGTAGCCGGATGCCACGGTAATGGTGAACACGACGTTGGCGGTAATGAGCGTTGGGGCTTGCACGTAGATTGACGAACCGACCGGGCGCACCGCGTTGACGGCGGTTTGCACCGATGCCAGCAGCGCCGATGATGGCGAGCCGGAACCGTCATCGATCGTGACCACAGACGTGCCCGGCGTGTAGACGCTGGCCGTGTTGTAATTCTCGGTGATGGTCGCGGTCAGGCCTTGCTGCACGCTCGATACCGCGTAAAGCACCGCAGCCGGGGTGCCAAGCGCGCGCGTGTTGACGAAATTCTGAAACCTGGCGCGAAACGCCGCATCGCTCTCCGCGGCGATGCCATTGGTGAACGCCGCCGCGTTGGTCACGGTATCGATGCCCGCCACAGCCGAGCCCAGCAGCGTGATCGAGCCCGCCGTCACGTTGCCGCCTGTGCCAGCCACAGCAGCCGTCACCAGCACAGAGAGGGATGACACACCAGCCGCCAGCGTGAACCCGCCCAGCGTGGCAGAATACGCCGCATTGGTGGCGTCTGCGGTGACGATGAACGATTGCGTGCCGTCGCTGGTCTTGACGATGGTGCCGGTCGCGATGAAAGCCGCGTTGGTGGCAGTGTAGCGGCCAAACGTGACCGAGCCAGTCGCCGCCGTCGCCGCCAGCCGGGTGAAGCCGAAATCCGCCGCCCAACTGTCCGCATCGGTGCCGTTCGATGTGGCAAACCGCGTCAGCGCCAACACTTGCACGATCTGGTATTGCAGCCACAGCGCGAGGCCGCTGCACGCTTCCATCAGCGCGCGCACAACCGAGCCTGCGGTGAAATTGATGAGCGATGACGAGCTGGCCGAAACCGCCGCCGCGGCGTTTTGCAGAAACGTGTTGAACGATTGGAGCTGTAGCGCCATCAGGACACCGGGATCGTGAGAGTTGCGGGATCGCCCGTGTTGGCGTCGGCGTAGAGCAGCGACAGCGTGACAGTGCCGGTCTGGTCAGCCACCACCTTGGCCGTTGGCGCTGGTGTGGCCGCGACCGCGCCCTCTTGCATCATTTGGGCCTTTGCAATGGCCGCGATGCGCTTTGGATTGGCCGGGCGCCCGATCATGGCAGGAAGTCCCGCGCCGTAGCCCGGGCTCCAAATCTGGTCGCCCGTGTTGGTGAGCAGCCGCCGCAGCACGCGTTCCTGACCCCATGCGGTGCCGGTGGAAATGGCCAAATCTCCGCCCGCGCCAATCGTGAGATCGGCTCCGAACGTGTGCTGAATGTCGGCCATGGATCAGATGTCCTGCGGCGATGGCTGCGTCGTGGTGAGCGTTTGCGTGCCCGTTTGGACGTTTAGCACCTGATGCGTGTGAATGTTGTAGTCGGTGCGCAGCTCGCTCAGCCCCGCATGCAGGCCGTTCAGATCGCTCACGTTGCCGCGCGCCAGCACATCGCCCTGCGATTTGATGTCGCCGTTGACGTTCAGATTGCCATCGATGTTGACCGTGCCGACCACGTAGACCGAGCCATCCGCGCAGAACCGCAACGCAGCCCCGCCGGGTTTGCTCAACACCATCTCAGTGCCAGACAGCGGCGTTGTGGACGTGTTCACCACCTTGTTCGAGCCGATGGCGTTCGGCACCTTGGGCGGTGGCGACGGGTTGCTGTAAGCGTAGCAGATCACCACGCAGTTGTTGGCGTCGCCTTCGCGTGGCACGACAAGCGCCTGCGCGCCGACTGACGGCAGGAGTTGCCAGCCCGGCACCGGGGTGCCGATCTCAAACCACGATGATTGCACGCCTTCGGGCTGCAGCAGCACCTTGGCCACATGGCGCACAGGGTCCACGCTGGTGATCACGCCATAGCGCACAACCGCCTGCCCCGCGTCCAAATCCTGCGCGTGGCCGCGAATGGCGTTGATCAATTCGTGCACGTGATTCCTCAGTATCCGAGGTTGAACCGCTTTGTCAGCGCCGCATCAATGTCCGGGTTAACCCCGGCTTGTTCGGCTGGCGTCTGCGTCGTGTATGATACTGGCGCATCCGAATAGTTGGCCGTGTCTGCGCTGGTTTGCTGCGCGAACGGATAGCTTTCGGTGCTGCGGTTTTTGCAGCGCGCATCCATCGAAAAGCCTTCGGTCACGCTGATGCGGCGCGTCACGCGGTCCACGAAATACACTTGATCGAACTCGGTCTGCGTGCCTTGCACCAGCACCATCACGCGCGGCGACAGGATCAGGTCGCCCGGCGCGTGAAACGTCAACACGCGCTCGTGCTTGGAGATTTCGGACAAGATGGTGTTGGCTTTCGCTTGCGCCTGCGTTTCGGTCAGATTTGGCAGCACCACATAGTAGCGCTGCACGTCGAGGCCATTGCTTTTTGCGGCGCCCGCAGCCTGCGCGCCCTTGGCCCCGATCGCGCGGGCGATTTTCGTAAAGCCCCGCTGGTTGCGGCTATCCCATGACCGCACCGCCACCTCAATATCGCGCGCAAGGGTCAAAGACCGTTCGAAACGCGGATCAATGACGTTGCATGCCATCGGCGTGGTGTAGGGATCGCACTGGATTACCCACGGATTGGAGCCCGGATCGGTGCGCGGCCCAAAGTGCAGCGTTTGCCCAGACACGTAGCAATCGAAACCTTCATGCCGGGCCAAGTCGATCAGCAAATCCCATTCCGTGGTGGATCTGCTAAACTGACCGAGGCTGATCATCGTGTGATCATCTTGGTAGAACCGCGAAACCAGCGTCGTCGTTGGCGTGATGGCCGTTTTTAGCCCGTGCCGCGCGGCCAGCGTGGCCGCAACCTGCGAACTTGTCTGATTGGCAAACGTCTCTTGCGTTTTGGCTTCAATGAACCGCGCGGTGAGGTCGCGACCGTTGACAGTCACTTCACCGCTGAACGGCAGCACCGTCACCTGATCCACTTCGCCGACAAGCATGGAAACCCATGTTTGCCCGTCGAGACTGATCTGAATGTCCACCACCGCGCGTGGCTGCGATGACCAGAACTGCAAATCTGCCTTTGTGGTGATTTTGAACAGCGCTTCGAACGTGTCGGCCTGATAGTAATTGTTGTTCGTCACCCCAGCTGACACCGCTCCATTGAGCGGCGCATTAATCGGCGGTGGCACGAACGCAGCGCCGGTGCCGCCATTGGTTTGACCGGCCACGCCGCCATCGATGAGTAGAATGCGCAGGCGCGGCGTGCGCACCGCGCCTTGTGCGTTCGGGTTGTTGAGCATCAGGGAGTTGGAGCGCCGCCGGTTTGCGTCGTGTTGACCGGCGGCAGTTTCAGTGTGGCCGGGCCGGTCAGAAAGAAATCAGACAGCCCGTTGACTTGCGCGATGCGCGTGGCCTGCGTGGCGTCATTGAGGTATTGCAGCGCGATCCGGTAAAGGTCGCCGCCTGGCACGTTGACGGTCTGCATCACACGGCTCCGATGACGGCGTTCTGCACCGCGCGGCCAACAAATGCCGCCGCTGTGGCGTAGCCCGATGCGGCCCCGGCCTGCGTGACAAGCGACGCAAGGCTTGTGGTGTTCGCGGCCGCGGTGGTGTCGAGCGTCGCGCCCGCCGCGTCGCGCGCTGCCACCGCGGTGGAGGATGCGTTTTGCAACGCCCCCAAACCGGTCACGTAGCCCGACGAGCCAAGGATCATGGGGTTGCCCTGCAACGCCGTCAGCGCCGCAGACAGCGCCACAGTGGGCGATCCTGACGACGCCACGACGGACGCGAGGCCCAGCGCTTGGTTGACATCGGCATAGGCTTGCGCAATCGGGCCGATGTCGGATTGCGGCGCGGGCTGGCTAAGGTCTTCCAGCACCGTGCATGAGATCGAATAGGTGATGTATTGCGGGTTGTGGTAGTCGGCATCAAAAGACGCCACCACCACCGAATAGTAGAACGTGTCCCAATTCAGCGCGACCGCCGTGCCAGCCTTGCGCATGGCGTCGATGGTTTGCGCGCGAATGACGGCATCCGGGCCGTAGAGCATGCCTTGCCACGCGGCATCGCGGGCGAACGCGCCCATGCTGTCAATGTAGCGCACGCCGCCGGGCAGATCGTGCTTGACGAGCGACTGCATGCCGCCGAACGGCATCTGTTGCGGCAGCTCGACGTCCGCGAATGTGACGTTGCCGAGGACGAGGAACGTGTCTGCGCCGTTGAGAACAGAGTTTGCCAGATCAGCCAGGCCGAGGCCGGTCGCAAGTGATGAGAGAGATTGGCTCATGGCACCTGCAGCGCGTTTGCATAGGGAGAGACGCGGTAATCGTTCGACGTGGAGCCGGAACGCGGGCCGGACAGCGCCTGCGTGATGCGGCTGATCGCGCTGGTGCTGGTGGCGTTGCTCAGTTCGCCCGTGTTGACGACGACGACAGGTGTGGGGCCGTTGTTCTGCGACATGCCGCCGGTCGGACTGCCGCGCAGGCCGTCGTTGCCGTTCAGCCAGAATTGCCGCTTCCACGGCGCGTAGTTGTAAAACGCATCGGGCCCGGTGAAGGACGAATACGGGTGCGCGGCATCGAACGCCTTGCCGCGCTCGCTGGCGTCATCGCCCAATTTCAGGCCCAGATACCCGGCCACGAGACCGACCGCAGCACCGGCCACAAGCCCCGGAATGCCGCCGCCGGAACCAGCACGAAGCCCGGCCACCGCGCCGCTGAGGCTAAACCCGCTCACGGTTGACGCGGCAGCGCCGAGCACTTTCAGCATTGGCCCGGCCACAAACAACGCGCCCGCCACCACACCGATGGCCGTTGACAACATGCCGAGCGCGCCTGCCACATCGAGGATGCGCCGCGCCGTGTCCGGGTGATCAGCAGCCCATTTGCCCAACGCTTGCATGGCATTCGTCACCAACTGCATCGCGGCGATCGCGTCTTTCATGAACGCGCTGCCAAGCTCGGCCATCATGTTGTGAAAGGATGCGTTGAACGCCTGCGTGGCAAGGCGCGGGTCGCTTTCCACGCGCATTTTGTAAGCATCGCGGCCCTGCGCGGCTTCGAAATTCTGACGTTCACGTTCAACGATAGGACGCAGCCGGATGAAATCGGCCATGTATTTGCCGCCAGGGATGCGCGATGCAAGCTGCTGCGCCGCGATCATCTCATTCTGCTGATTTACCTCAACGTCGTGCGCACGCAAATAATTGTCGATGCCCGGCAACAACGTATCAAGGATGAAGTTGGCCGGTTGCGCCGCCGCCATATCGCGGCCTTTGAGCACGCTTGGCGGCAGGTTGAATTGACCGAGGCCGGTTTTGTATTTGTTCAACGGCTCGCCGCGCAAATCAAGCAAGCCCATTTCTTCAAGCATGCGCGCCGCAGCTTCGGACATCTTGCCCGCCGCAAACTGCATGCCGAAACCCTGCAGCGCCGTGCCGCCGCCAGCCGCGCCGAGCGTCAACGATGGCAGCACCTGATCGGCAAACAGCGCCTGGTCAGACAGCGCAGACGCTGAAATGCCGCCGGATTTTAGCGTCTGCAGGATTTGGCGCGGGCCGAAGCGAAAGCCTGTTGCGATCGCCGCCGCTTGCACGTTTTTGACGAAACCGGTCAGCTTGGCGATGTCGATTTCATGGGTCTTCGGGTCCACAATGGCCCCGCGCAATTCGCCAGCCTGAATGGCCGCGTAAAGCTCTGAAACGTCGTCGCCCTTGCCCTCGGCTCCCAGCACCAACCCCAATTTAGCGAACTCTGGCATAGCAGAAATGCCCGCATCCGCAGAACCGGTCATCGTGCGCACGTCAAGGATCGTGTGCAGCGCACCGGAAAGCGTCAGGCCGGGGATCGCTGCAGTCTGCGCGCGCGCCGCAGCCATTGACGCGGCAATCTGCGCATCCGTGAAACCTGCCATCTTCATGCGGGCTTGCACAGCGCCCAGCTCGGCGGCATCGGTAAACATATTGGATTCAGCCGCGCCGATGCCCGCGCCAACGGCAGAGAAGCCGAGCGCGCCCATCGCCATGTCGTGGCCGGTCAGCGGGACACGGCCAGAACCGCCACCGCCGCCGCCCGTCGGGAAAATCGGAATGCCGCCGCCGGAACCGGGCAGGCGCGGAATGTTGCCACCTCCGCCGCCACGTCCGCCGCCACCCGTTGCCGCGCCGCCGCCATAGCCAAGCGCAGCCGCCGCAACGTAGGGCAGCGCGCGCGGGCCAAATCCGCCACCGCCGTTCGTGCCTGTCGCCGCCATCGGCTGCGCCACGTTTCCGTTTGCCGCGGTGCGCGCGGCACGCGATGCGCGCTCCATGCTGGCCGCGGCGTTCGACCATGCGGCAGCGGCGCTCACACCGATGCGCTGCAACCCACGCATGGACGCAGCCAACTCGTTGACGCTGATCTGCACGTTCTTGATCGTGGTATCGAGCGCGCCAAATTCCTTTGACACTTGAGCAATCACGGCAGAAAGATTGCCCGCCATCATTATGTTTACGCCGATGGCATAGGCTTCAATCATCTATGCCTCCGGGGTTGATGTATGAACGACAATCACAAGCGGCCAGCCGTCGATTTCAACACAGCGCGCGAGAACCGCCGCGCCGCAGCTCGCACTTTCACGGTCACATATCCGTTCTGGTGCATGTTCGTTTTTTTGGCCTTCATGTTCGGCAATTTCAGCGGCGAAACCGGCGCGCTGCTGCTGCTGTCCATTCCGGTCGGCTTGTTCGCCGCGGTGTTCGGCGCGTTTTACGGCGGGCTGATGGATGGCTCAGCAGCCAACCGACCAACTAAAACGGAACATCCGCGTGGTCCGCTTCCGCACGAGCGTGACCGGCATGGCCGGCCAACCTATCTGTGATGGTCTTGGCGATCTCTTTCGCCGCCAAATCCTGAGTTGCGTGCAGCGCCCGCCCCAAAAACGAGCGCGGCGGTTGTTTGGCGTCGCCTTGCTCAAACAGGATTGCCACCGCACCCACGTCGCGGGTTTCGTCACCTTCGAATCCGCTGCCGACTGTTTCATGCGGAACGCCAACCGCGGCGCGTTGCGCGTCATACGACAGATCGATGTGTTCGCGCAGCGCGCCGGTCATCAAACCGGGTTGGTTGGGCTCATAGCCAAGCCGCTCGCGCTCGCGTTTGGTGAAGTCTGACAATTCGGCCCATTCGACGAACGGGCCACCAGCAGGTTGATACTGCCCCAGATATGACCGCGCTTCGGCTTGCACGATCTGCCCGGCGTTGCGCAGCGCTTCGGATTGGATTTGCGGTGCGCGACGTTGCAGCGCGGCCAATTCAGCCAAAAACGCCGGGATGTCTTTGAAGGTTTTCACGCCCCGTCATCCCATCGCATGGTAGACCAGTTGAATTTGCCGCCCGCGTGCTGCCCCATAATTACGCACCAAGCAAAGCGGGTGTGATCGTCGAGGCTGAACGCCACATCGAACGGAACGCCGTTTTTGACCAGATAGAGGCTGTCCACTATTCCGCGGTCTTCTGTGACACGCTTGATGCGCTCTATGTCGGTCGGTTTCATTCGTCCGCGGCGGGAACCGCCGGGCTGAGTGCCGCGCCTGCTGCGTTAAGCCCTTCGTCGCCGAGCTTTTGCAGAGCCTTGCGCACTTGATCCATGTTGCGCGGAAACGGCACCGGCACGCCGTCAATCTCGGTCACGCACGCGGCGATCACCGCCATGCCGAACTGCACGGGATTGGCCACAGCATCCGGGCCGACCGCGCCAGACAGATCAAATCGCGCCAGCGTGTCCAGTTTGCGGACCACAAGCACGCGGCCAAGCGCATCCGTGACGGTCTGCGGCTCAACTGCTGCCGCCACGATACGCGCGCTCGGGGTATCAGACATCAGCTCACTTTCCTCCGTTTCGCCGCCTGAAACATGATGGTCTGCTGCACCGCGGCGTCGCTTTTGGCGGTGCCCAAATCCGTCGCGTGGATCACGGCGCTGTCGTGCTGGTAGCAGGACTGGTTGCCGTTCACCTCGTTGATGTAGATGTAGACCGTGCCCGCCGGGATGTTGACGCCCGCGTAGTAGGCGGCGTCAATCGCGGCCTGGAAATCGTCCACGACAGAGTTGCCGCGCTCAAGCTGAATCGTCCCGGTATACATGCCGGGGATCAGCGCCACGCGGTCCACGCCGTCGAGGCCGTTCACGGTGATGGTTTTTGGGTTTGGCTTCACGTCAACCGACGTGACAACCTGAAGATCAAGCCGACCGCCAGGCGCCAGGGGGTGAAGCACCACAACCTGATAGTCGCGCCCGACGTTGAAATTGTTCGATGGCATGTCAGTGCGCTCCTATCAGATCGACACAGCGCCAGCGCCACCAGTGCGCTGAACCGTGACTGTCTGCCCACCTTGCAGGTTGACGAGAAATTTTTCGTTGATGCCCTGATACTGAACCGCGACATCCGCTTGCACGTAGCCGAGGCCGGTGCGCGACTGCGGGTTGTTCGTGGTGTCACAGACCACCGAATAGGGCAGCGAGCCGTCCAGCGAACCGAGCTGGCCCTGCGTGAGCATGTTCGACAGGAACGAGTTGAGCGTGGCTTTGACGCGTTGGAACAGCGTGGCGTTGATGAGCTGGCCCACATACTGCCCCATGCCCGCATTTAGCGTGCTGGCGATGTAGTTGGTCAGGCGCGTGTAGTTGTCGCCGTTCGTGCCGCTGTTCGACGAGGAATTGTGGCCGCAACGCACGCCCCAATACGAGCCGCCTGGCTGCGGGTTGCTGATCACGTCGATGCCGGCCTGAAACAGCGCTTGCAAATCAGCCTGCGCATAGACGCCCGCTTGGCCGAAACCAGACGCGGATTTCTGCGAACCGGCGACGCCGTAAACCTGCTTGTTGAGCGAAGATTGTTCCGGCGACAGATTGGCGAGACGCCCGGCCACAAAACCCTGTGGAGAGACGTAGCGCAGCACGCCGTTGACCTGATCGGACCAGTAAACCCAATCGCCGAACATCAGCTTGACGGCGTAGCTGTCGAGGCCCGCCGTGCTTTTCGTCGTCACCGCGTTCGACACCGTGTCGCCGGACGGGCCGGTGCAGATCATGTAGATGCCCTCGGCCAGCCCGAACGCAGCCTGCGTGGTCCACGTGGTCGAGGTCGAGAGGTCGGCCAGCAGCGCGATGGAACAGCCCTGCCCACGCAGCGCATACATGCCCGTGCGCGGCGCGGTGTCTGTGCCGATGAGGTTGGTTGCGACGGTGGCCGGGGTCGCAACGCCATCGGTGCCGCCGGTAAACGTGCAGGTGGTTGCCGTGGGCGCCGTGGTGCCCGAACCCGCAGTGGCGGTGATGAGCTGCGACGGGCCACGTGCGATGCTGGTGCCGTTGTTGATGGCAGCAGCCAGCGCCACCCAGAACGCATTGCCGGTGCCGGTGATGTTGTCGAACACCTCGGGGGCGAAATTCGGCATAGACACGACGGCGCGATACGAGCTGGCTTTCGAGCCGGTCGAGATCGCCACCGTCAGGTTGTTGCCCAACGACCCGGTGTATGCGGCGGTGAACGTGATGCAGGTGGTGACGCCCGTCGAGGTTGCCGCTGTGTCAGTGCCATCGGTCACGCGCACGCAGCGGAAGTTGTTGGCGCCCTGCTGGATCGCGGTCGCAACGTGCGTGCCCATGTCATACAGGCGGTTCTGCAGCGGGCCGAACGCGCGAGCATATCCGGGATAGTCGCCGACGATGACGGGGCTGTTCACCGGCCCCCATGAGGCCGAACCGACGACGCCCACGACGTTGGTGGGAACGCCGTTGAGGACGGTGTTCTGCGGCGGAACGATCTGCACATACAGATCGGGCACCACGAGCGCTGTGGTGTTGATCGACCCTGATTGAACAATGGCCATTTATCAGCCCTCCCTGTCGTGCGGCAAATGCTTCACGACATGCTCGGGATGGCTGGCCAGCAGCTCCGCAACCTTGTCGGAATCGGTGATGCGCTCACCGCGCGCGTATTCGCCAAACGGTTTGACAACTGTCAGGTGCAATTCGTCAGACATGGGGAGGCTCCTAAGGGTGCAGCGTGCCGACGCTGAACAACGCGCCACTTGCATTGGTCGCGTTCAAAATATCGAACATCATTTCGGGCTGTAGATTGGCCAGATGCGTGGCGTATTCGACCGAATAGACCAGATCACGACGCCAAACGCGGTCCTTTGCCGGCGTGTCATTGACCGTCACACCCATATACCGCACACGCGCCGCGGACTGCGCCGCATCGGCCAGCGTGATGAACTGCGTGGGATAGCCCGCGCTGCTCAACAGCCCCGCGAATGCCGCGTCCACCGCGCCAGCGGCGGCATCGCGCACCGCAGGCGTCGGGCACCAGCACGAGATGCGGAACCGCTGCTCTTGGCGCCGCACTTCCATCGCGGCCATCTGGTCAGACAGCACCATCGCAACCGGCGAAACATCGCCCGCCGGGAACGTCACAACCGCGCCCGATGCCGTGGCGCCCGTGGCCGCAGCCGCAAGCCCGGCCGCGACGGTCGCCAGCGTGTCGGTCGCCAGCACGCGATACGCCACGCCATGACGCGCGGCGCCCGTGCCGTAAGACACGCCAACAACCTGCCCGGCGCTCACTGTGCCGCCGATGGTGACGGTCTGGCCGGACACCGTGGCCGTGACGGTCGGCGCGTTGGTGTAGCTCTGGCGCCATTCGAGCTGGTAACGCGACGTGTTGCGGACGCCAGCTTCGGAGAACACAGACACATGCGCTTGCCCGGCGGCAAGGTCGGCATCGAGGTTGGAGCTTTCGGGCCAGCCTCGGTAGATTTTCGTGGTGACGCCCGTCACCGATGACGCGGCATAGGCGCCCGGCAGATAGGTGGTGTTCGGGAACAGCCCGCCCGCCACGATGCCCACCAGCGCCCGTTCAACGTCGGCCAGGTCTGCCATCAGGACACCACCAAAGAAGCCGTCAGGCGCCAGCCAAGCGGCGTCAATTCGGTTGATGACAGCTCATAGCGGCACGGTTGCGGCTGGTCGTCATACGCAAAATCGGCGAAACGGAACTGCACGCCGAGCACGTTCGGCATCAGGATTTGCACCCACGGCAAGCGTTGGTCAGACGGCAATTTGGTGTCGCCGTCGTTGCCCTTGGTGCCCTGAATGATCGCGGCAGGCCACGAGGTCACGAGCGTGGTCTGATTGGTTGTCAAGTCGCCGCCGTAATAGGACGCGCCCGGCGTGCCAGCAGACGGGCGATAAAACGTCAGCGTGTGATTGCACCGCACCACTTGAATGGGCGCCGGGATGTCCATTGAGGCCACGAAGAACGTCTCGGTCGGCCCGCCAACGGTCAGCGCGCCCTGGAGGTAGTCGCCAACTTGCACGATGCCGGGGTCCACAGCGGCAAAACCGCGCGGCTTGCCGTAGTCAAACGCGCGGGCAGACATCAGATTTGGGTCAGCGGTGATCCACGCGGGGATCGACTGCACGAAATTCGTCAGCGTCGCCACCGGGCCGGTTGTGCGCGGGCGGAACAAGTCGAACGGCAGGCCGAGCACCTGCGCCGTGATTTGCGGGCCGATCTGCCAAACGGCTGCGATCTGCGTGCCGGACATCACACCACCAGAGACAGCGAGCCGTCACCAAGCTGCGGGCCGGGCGGGACGCCAATGACATCACACAGGGCGCGACGCTGGCCGTTAAAATGCTTGCGACGGTTTTCATATTCGCGCGTATTGCGCGTGAACGGCCCAGCACTGGCGACGTTGAGCGTTGAATACATGCCGTCGAGCGCGGCTTCCGTCGCGGCCAGCACAGACAGGCGATATCGAATGTTTTGCAGCTCTTCGGGTCGCGCGTTGGTCATCTTGTATTCCATGACGCCATACGCCTGAAAATACCGATACCCAACAAAGCCCGAAGCGCCCGGACCATACGGCTGATATCCGCAGTGCCTGCGGACTTCCGCGCGTTCGGCATCCGTCAGCGCCGTGCTTGCAAACGCAGCGCCAGGGATGGTGACAGCGGCCATGTCAGCGCGCGGTGCCGGTGCCAGCCGTCACGTAAACGTTGCCGCTGCTGGTTGAGAGGATCGTTGCCGCATAGTTGACGTTCGGGCCGACAAACAGCATCAGCGTGCCGCCTGGAGGAACCGGCGTGCCTGCGGTTGTGGCCGTGGCCGCGCCATTGCCGAACGCCATGAACGCAATGCCGGTGGTGGCATTGTAGATCAAAACCGTGTCGCCATACGGCAGCGCCGCAGACGCAGTGGCGGTGGACGCTGCAATTGTGACGGTGCCAGACGGCACAAACGGTTGTGTGCTGCCGGTGCTCATGCTGCCACCATGGGTGCCGATGCCGCGAGCAAAGCCGCCTTCAACACCGGATCGAGGTGATACGACACCCCGCGGCGGAAATTCAGCGGCTGGCCGTTGGGCGCGGGGTTGTGGAATGTGTATGATTTGGTGAACGTGTAGGTTGACACGCCACTGGGCTGGATGGACTTCATGACGGCGGCGTTCATGGACGTGTGCACGCCGTTGATCACGCCGCCGGCCGTGGTCTGCTGGTCGCCTTCATAAATCGCCATGTCAGTTGCTCCACGTGATGGAGGCTGCAGCGGCCGAAGAAGCGTTGAGTGCCGCATACAGCCCCGCGTCCGCGATGATCTGCTGAAACAGCAAGAAAGACATCGTGGCGCCGTTGTATGAGAACACGAACGGCGCAGTCACGACGCCTTCGTGCGTGGTGATCCCCTGCGCGGTTTCTTCAATGGCCTGCGCCGCCACCACATCGGATTGCGAAGCCGTGTCCGATACGATGCCGCCGGTCGCGTTCAGCGTCGTGCCGCTCATGACGCGCTCCATTCGATGGGAAGAGAATTTCGCATGGCGAACGCCACGAACTCTGGGTCTGTTGGCACTTTCTGCGCTGCTTTGAACGTCAGAAACACGTCGCCGAACGGAACCTGAAAATCGCGCTGCGCCAGACCGCGCGCAGGAAGCGGCGGAGTTTCCCCCGCCGCTGTTTTACGAGCCACGATCAGCCGATGTGCTCAATCATCACCGCGCGCTTGTAGGCCGCATTGGTGGCGGTCGGCACGATGGTGGTGTTGGTGGTGATATCGGAGGGAGCGGTGAAACCGCCGATCCAATACCACGACTGCGCGATGATCTGCTGCAGACGGTCAAGCGGCTCGCGCGTGACCTGCACGATGCCGTCAACCATGGCCATGATGGCGTTGTTCGGCGCGATGTCCGCTTCCATCATGCCGGCATAATCGCCTTCGACCAAAGCGCCTTGGCCGACGAGGATCGGGCGGCGCACGGTGCCCACGCCTGAAAGCGTCTGCGTAAACGCTTCCGTGGTTGGCATGAAGCGCACGCCAAGGAAATCATTGGTCATGCCGCGCTGGAACACCTGCGAGGCGGACGTGGCGCCCTGGAACAGCTGCTTGAAATCGGGATCAGCAAAAAGCTGGCGGGCCGATTTCGGATCAAGGTAGAGGTTGTAAAGGCCGTCGGCAGTCGCGCCTTCGCCGCCATCCACGCCGGGCACGTTGTTCAGGCGCAGCGTTGCCACCGCGTCCAGAATGTTCTGCATGGTGAAAGTGTCGGTGGCCTGCAGCAGCGAGGTGTTGCCGCGACCGGAGGGGCGGATGATTACCGAGGCATTGGCGGCGGCGACGCTGTTGCCCGCGGTGCCGTCGGCAACGCTCACGTTGCTGGAGAAGGTCAGGGTGCCCGAGATGCCGTTCGGCGCGGTCGAGACGTTGGTGCCATCAGCGGCGGCGCCGGTCAGGGTGTAGGTGTTGGAGCCGACCACGACAGAAAGCGTGTTCGTGCCAGACACCGCAAGCTGCGTTGGCGACTGGCCGGTGCTGCTGGACGCAATGCCGGTCGGCGTGGTGGTGCCGAACACATACTGGAAGCCGCGAATGTCATCGACCGAGATGGTCGTGCCAGCGCTGCCCAGCGTGGTGCGCACGCGGGTGTTGCCGCCGAAGTACGGGTTGAACAGCGCGTTGCGGGCCAGACGGTCCAAAGACTGCGCGGCCTGCACGCCGTTGACTTTGGCGTTCTGCAGGAACTGCGACACGATGCCGACACGGTTCGTGACCATGTTGAGATCGATTGTGTCGGCATACTGGTTGAGCGTAAGCGAATACTGTTCAACCGAGAACGTGCTGGAAGTCAGCCCGTTGTCGAGGTTGGTGTTGCTCGACGCGGACAGCGGCGTTGTGACGGGCGCTTTGAGGCCGCGGCGGGTCTTCGTCAGCGTTTCGCCGATGCCCGTGGCAAACTGCTCGCGGTCGGCAATCATGCGATAGCCGATGTGCGAACGCAGCGCTTCCTCAAACTCACGCTCCAGAAAGCCCTGCTGAATGATCGGCTGCAGGGCGGACGGGAAATTCTGAATGGCCATGGTGATGGAGTCCTTGTGATGGGGGACGCTCCATCGCCGTCAGGGCGCGGTGAGCTGGGGGTGCGGCGCGGTGGCCGCTGGTTGCAGAAAGTTGGTTAGCGACGCGCCAGCATGTTGTTGCGGGCGGCTTTCCATTCGTCGCGGGTCATCTCTTTTGCGGTCTTGGCGGCAGGCGGCTGAACAGCGGGAGGCGTGGCGGTGCTGCCGGTTTTGGCCGCGCCAAACAAATAAGGTTTGGTGGTCTTCAGCGTTTCCATCAGCGCGTCCGCACCTTCAACGTCGCCGCTCTCGGTGAGCTTGACGGCGGACAGATCGGCCAGTTTCAGCCCGTCGAGATCGACCATGCCAGCTTTGAGGGCGGCGGCCTTTAGCTCGGCGCGAATGATGCGTTCGTTTGCGGCGCGCTGTGTCTCGGCAATGCGCTGCTCGGCTGCGGCCTGCGCGGCTGCGATGTCGGTGGCCAACTTGGCTTCGGTTTCGCGCAATTTGGCGCGCGTGGCGGCGGCCTCCTTGCGCAAGCGCACCTCGTAGGGCGTCGGCTCGCGCGGCTTGTCGGCCATGTCAACAGGGGCGTCGATCTCCACCGGGTCTGCCGGGGCGATGGTTTCAGACATGCGTGATTTCCATGATTGCCGCCATTAGGGCGGGGTGAAACGCCAGGATCAACCCGGCGCGGTTTCGGCCACCTGCGTTGCCGCAGCCTGTGCAGCAGCGCGGGCGTCGGCTGCGGCCTCGTCCGATTTGATGCGGGCGATTTCCGCAGGCACGTCTTCAATGTCATAGGCGGCGGACATCGATGCGATGGCAGTTTCTTGCGAGATATGCCCGGCTTGGCGGTGCGTCGCGAGCGTGCCCGCCTGTGTCTGCTTGTCGCTTTCGGTCGGGGCGAACCAGGCGGGCCAGCGTAGCACGAGCGGAGCGGGCGCCAGTTTTACTGGCTTGCCGCCCACACGGATGCCAAATTTCTGCGAGGCCGCGATGATCATGTGGCACAGCCGCAGCAGTGCGTCTTCGCCGTAGCTCACGCGCAAATTGTCGGCCAGCCAGATCAACGGTTGGTGCATCAGCTCCAGCGCCCGGCCCGATTGAGCGGCGCTCACTTTGTCGGCGTTGCTGCGGTTGCCGTGGATCTGCTCCAAAGCCATTTCGCGCAGCACGCGGACATATTCGATGACGGCGGCGGATGCCGTGCCGTTAATCTCCAGCAGCTTGGCGTCGCCGTTTTCGGACACCACCAGCGCGTTGGCCGCGCTCCGCACGAGGTTGCCTTCCTCGCTGGCGGGCTCTTTGATCAGCAACGTTGGGTCGGAACTGTATTTCAACCCGCGCCCGGCCTGCGAAAGTTGATAATCGATCTCGATTTGCGTTTCGATGGCGGGGCGGAACGTGCAACCGCCGTCGATGCCGTTGCCGCCGGGCAGGTTGCGCACCCACACAATCGGCACAAACCCAAGACCGTGTTGCACCGTTCGTTGCGCGTCAATTGCTGGCTCTTGCTCGGCATCGGCAACCGGTTGCGGCACGAACCACGTGTCTGCGTCGCCATCCCACACACGCTGAAACCAGTGCATTTGGTTGAGCATGTCGGGCTGGATCGCATACCCGGCATCGCGCAAGGCGTCGCCGCGCACTTTGCGGCGTTCTGTCACGCGGATGAGTGTATCCGGTGCGTCCGGGTCAAATTCTGGCGTCAGAAACGCGGTGTCGAGCGCGTCGAGGAATAGACGTTCGCGCAGAATGCGCATGTGCAGCGCAACGCTTCCGACCGAGCCACGCATGGCCGCGTCAATCATCACCGCGTTGATGCGCGCTGATTTCAGCGCCAGCGCTAGGTTGTCGCGCGTTTCCTTGTTTTCGCTTTCAACCTGCGGAAACCGGCCTTCGCCGAACAACAAAGAAACGCTGTCTTCCACCACGATGCGGCAAAGGTTGTATCGCACGCTCGGTTTGCGCTGGCGCAGCGGGATGTATTCACCCGCGCCGTTCTTCTCGTCGTGAAACTCGTAGGGCAGCACATCGTAGACGGTGCCGTTGAGCACTCGGCCCAGCACGTCGATGTCATGCGCGCGCGCCGGAAGATCAGGATCGGCCTGAACCGCTGCCTTGATCGTCGCGAACATCGGTGATCCTTGAAAAGCGGGACGCGCCTTGCCGTTTCAATTTACCGGCCACGGTTTGCTCACTGCGCGCGGCAACGTCGCATCGGACCGCGCGGGTAGAGAGGCGCGTCATTTCGCCCGCCGCTTGCGAGCGCTGGAGTGGGCCGCACCGAAAACGAAAACGCCCTCATGCGATAAACGCAATGAGGGCGGTGCGTTTCAGGTAGTGGGTTGGCGTGGGTTTGTCAACAGATTTTCGCAAGCATCACGCGCGCCCTCCAATCCGCCAACCCACCACCAACGCCTGCAACCCGAGTTGCAACACCCGCAACCCGCCGCGCTGCGTGGCCCATTCGCCGCTGCACACGCCTTGCACGGTCGGCCAGAACTGCGCGCCCACGATGCGCTCGGCGTCGCGCTTCTCGTTGTAGCACCGCGTCATTTCGGCCCACTGCTCCTCTTCGCTGTCGTGTTCGGCCAGCTCGTCGTGATCGCCCGGCTGCGATGCGTAAAGCGCTTTTGCGGTGATGCGCCCGGCTGGCCATGAGCCCGAGATGGCAGCGCGCAACCGCATGCCCGCTTCGTGCTGGTCATCGGTAATCTGCCCGGCCATTGAGTAATGGTCGAGAGGGTCGCTAGCCACGGTGCGCGCGGCGATGCGCTTTGTGCCGACGATTTTGGTGTCCACAGACAGGCGGTTGCGAGCGGCGGGGCCATCGGCGCCGAGGTCGGGTTTTGCGGCATGGGCGTTCATGTCGTCATCTCCTACGCTGTGGGGGCGGCGTTACTGCACCACGTCGGGGATCGGGTGCAGGTGAAGGGCGAAATGCTCGTGCATGATGCGCGTGATGATGCGGTTGATCTCGCGCTCGGCCTGACGCGTGACCGGCTGGCCGATGACGGGGCGAGCGCTGCGTCGAGTTTGGCTTGCAGGCCGATGAGCATGTCGGCGGGCTCCATCAGCGCACCATGTGGTTGAGGCGAACGGCGCGGGCTGGCTCGGGCGGCGCAATCAGCGCGTTGAATGCCCGGCTGGACGCATCAACCTGATCGTCTTTCACGCCGCCGGGAAACGCGGCCAGCTCGTCGAGATAGACGCGGTTCCACGCCGCGCGGATCAGCGCCACGTTGCCGACATTGACCTGCGCTGCGAACGGGGCTGCGCGCGTGGCTTTGTCGCCGGTCTCGGGGCTGCTCTCGACGCGATGCCCGGCCAGTTTGCGCGTCAGGTAAAGCGCTTGCGATTTGCCCGCCTGGCCGGGGTCTTGCGGCAGCGACACGGTGCACGCGCGCCCGTCACGCGCCGCCGTGGCCACGATGGTGCGCTCTACCTCGTCCGGCCCACCGCGCACGCGCACAACATCCGCCACCGCGAATTGCCCATCCGGCCCGCGCCCCATCCGCACGCCCGCTGTCCAGTCGGGATCGCGCGTGCCGATTTGCTCGGTCGCGGCCAAATCCCATGCGCGCACCCAGCGCCAGCCATTCGGCTCGGCGTCGAGCGTTTGCACGCCTGCGACGCGGAACAAGCCACCATCTGCGGCAACCGGCTGCTGCTGATACAGCGCCGCCCAATCGCGCATTGCGCCCGCCGCCTCGTATTCGACATGCACACGGCGGATTTCCGCGCCGTAGCCGTAATCGTCATCCGACCACAGCCATTCGCCCGGTGCGCGACCGAGCGCGTCATCGGCGCCCGCGATGGCAGGCAGCGACACCACGCGCCATAGACCGGGCTGACGGTCGAGCAACCGCCCTCCGAGATCGTCGAGATGCCAGCGCGTCATGATCACCACGATGGCCGCGTCTGGCTTGAGGCGCGTGCGGAGGTCGCCAGTAAACCACGCCCATTGGCTCTCGCGCACCGTCTCGGATTCGGCATCGGCGCGGCTTCGCGTGGGATCGTCGATCAGCACCATATCCGCGCGCGTGCCAGCGATGGCGCCGCCGATGCCCGCAGCGCGATACCGCCCGCCGTTCGTCGTTTCCCACTGTTCCGCCGCCTCGCGTGTCAGCGCATAGCCAAGCGTGGCCGCGTGGTCGCGCACGGTGCTCATCACCCGGCGGGAGAACGTCTCGGCCATTTGCGCGGTGTTGCTCGCGCCGATGATCTGCATATTACGTCGCCGCGCCAACACCCATGGCGGGAACAACACGCTGGCATAGGTCGATTTGGCGCTGCCAGGCGGCATGTTGACCATGAGGCGCGTCACGTCGCCGCGCGCGACGGCCTCCAATTCGCGGATCAACAGCAGGTGATGCGCCGCCGGGGCGTGGCCGAGCGGCGCCAGCGCGTGACGGCACCATGCTTCGAATGAGCGATGCAGCAAGTCGCGATACAGCAGGATTGCCAGCTTTTCGCGCCGCGTAAGGTCCGCCAACGGCGTGCGCTCGTCTGGCAGCATGGCGCGCAGGTGGTGGTATTGTTCTGTGGGGGTCATGCTGGCGCACCAAAAAAATACGCGGATTGTTGAATTGATGGGCTGATCACTTCGCCTCACCCTCAATCCCCAGCTCACGCCGCGCCGCCGCCATCAGCGCTTCGGTGCTGGCGTCCGCTGCGGGCTTGTTGAGGTCTGCCGTAACGGTCGGCTGCACCGCCTTGCCAAACACGCGGTCGAGCACGTCCTGCGCCGCCGCACGCGCCTGCGGATGGTTCGGATCGCTCATGATGGCCACCATCGTTTCAATGGCGGTTTGCACGTGCGGTTCGAGGCGTTCGCGGATCGTGGCGGATTTGCCGGTGTGCGCAGGCGGCGGATTGTCCGCACCAAACGCACGCGCGGGTTTGCCCGAGGCCGCGCCGCCCCAGCCCATGCCGCCAGCAGGGATGCCGGATGCGGGGCCGTGGCCAGCGCCGCTGGATGGCAGGCGGTTCGCGCGACGTTTGGCCGGTGGCGTGTCAGGATGCGCCATGATTATACGTTCCCGCGCGCTGGCACGCACGCGCACGCGGTTCGCTCGGAGGCAATTTGCGGCCCGCCTGAGCCGCTATCCGCTTGTCCGCTACCCTCGCACCGCCCAACTGCCGCACCGTCCTCAGCGGACCGCAAATCGCGTCCTATGACCATGTTGCTGCTCTCCGCAGGGTAAATCGTGTTTGCGAGCGACGTGTTGGCCGTGATCAGCCGCCACGACACCGGATGGCCGGCAGGCAACGGCTCGCGTGCGTCGTATGGCGTCTTCGGACGCTGAGGTTTGGCGGGCTGCGCAGGTTTGGGGGCGCGCGGTTGCGTCATGCCCAGCGCTCGCATGCGGTTGGCCACCGATTGACGCGACACGCCCATGATCCGCTCAAGTTCGCGCTGCGAATGATGCGCATGGGCGCGCAGTTTGGCGTCCATCGCTTCGGTCCAGATGATCTTTGGGTTGCCGTGGGCGCGGGTCATGGGGCGATGGCCCCAAGACCGGCGCGTATCCACCTGTAACCACCGTAACGGTGGTTTTCAAACTTCCCTATAATATACATTCTATAGAAGGTAAGGAAAAGAGAAGGATAAGTGGTTACGGTGGTTACAGCGTTGAACGCGTTGCCAAATTTCGCGTAACCACCTCGCGCCAAAGGTGGTGACGTAACCACCCGTGAGGTGGTTACAAACCTCGATTTTGGTGTAACCACCTCCCAAAAAACAATGTAACCACCTGCCACGCTCAACCCTCCTTCACCCACACGCGTTCGGGGTTTCCGGCGACCCTGCGGCGCAAGATTCGACGCCACCCAAGCGCGGCCAGAACGGCGCCCGCGCGCATCTGAGAGCGCTTGTCCTGCTGGGCTTTGGGGATGTTTAGGCAGTCAGACAGGATGGCCGCCGTGCGGGCCTCCACGCGCCCCGCAAGCCACGCCTCAATTGGTTCGCCCCACACATCCTCTTGCATGCGGTCCTGCTGCGCCTGCATAGCCGTGGCGGCGACGTGCTCGTCATCCAGCCACAGCACATCGCCAGCCGCCTCATGCACAACGGCTTCGGCCCAGAGCTGCGCGCGATTGCCGGCAATCCACTCGACATCGGCAAACTCGCACCGCACCGGCCAGATGCGGCGGTTGCCGGTTGTGTCGCGCAGATAGTCGGTGCTGTTGGTGGTGCCGATCATGATGCCCTGGCGCGGGCGCTCGATGAACGCCTTTCCGTAGGGCGGGCGGTAACGATCCACCGACCTCGACAAAAACGCTTTGATGGTCTCCACCTCGTTGCGGATAAGATGGTCGATTTCGCCAAGCTCCAAGCACCATACCGCCAACAGCGACATGGCCGCATCACGCTCGGCTAGGTTCGGCGGCATGGCGTCGGAATACCATTCGCGGCCAAACAGCGTCTCGACGGCGCGGCTTTTGCCGATGCCCTGCAACCCCTCCAGCAGCAGCAGGTAATCAAACTTGCAGCCAGGTCGCCGCACGCGCCGCACCGCGGCCAGCAGCACTTTGCGGGCGATGGCCTCGTGATACTCGTCATCGGGCACGCCGAAGGCATGTTTCATCCACGTTTTGAGGCGCGGCTGATTGTCCCACTTAAGCGTTGCCAGCCAGTCGCGCACGGGGTGAAAGCGGTTCTGCCGGGCAATGGTCAGCATGGCCTGTTCGACCGTCTGCACGCTGATCTTGTCGCACCACACGCGTTGCAGATATGACATGATAAGCGCCACATCCTCTGCACCCCACGGGCGGGGATACGGGCCGGGCATGGCCTCGGCGGTGTCTTCCATCGGCGGCGGGGCTTTGAGCAGCAAATGTTCGGAAGAAAATTCGTTGTATCCCAGTGTGCCGCTGATGCCGGGGTCATGCGACATGATGAGCAGCACGTTGGAGAGCTGGGGCTTGATGCCGCCCTTGTCGTTGCGCGCCAGCACGCCTTGAAGGTGATGCAGCCCCTTCGACCGCCCTTCGATGCCGAGACGCTTGAACATGTCCAGATCCACAACGTCGGCTAACGACTGCGGCTGGTCCTGCGGGGGAAGGTCCATTGCGCGCCTCATACGTGCGCCACCATTGGCCGGGCGTAGCCTGACCTGAAAGCGGACTGGATTGTTGCGGTGATCTCGGCGTGGGGAAGGCCGATCTGACGAGCTGCGGCGTAAAGCGCTTCGGTAGCCTCGCGCTCCGACATCAACCCAGCGGCGACGTAGCGCGCGACGGGGAACGCCTGCCGATTAAGCGTGTCGTTGCGTTGGCCTTCGCCTGCGTTGAGGATTTTGCCGATGGATTTGAACAGCACCCGCCTGGCGATGTCGGTTGTCTCAATGCGCGGGAAAGCGGGCTTCGGCAGTTCCGGGGGCGGCTGCACCAGTTTCAGCAGCCAATCCGAGGCTTTCGGCGGTGCCACATCCCATGGTGCCACCGTCCACCGATAGCCGGGGCTTGGCGACACAGTGAAGGCATTGCGGCCTGCGCGCGGGTCGATACCTGGCGCGGGGTGTCCTGATTTGGAACGGATGGCCTCGCCGGTGTGGGCGAACACACACAAATGCCCGCCGTTGCGGCTGCGGCCATGCGGGCGGGCGGGCAGCGGGCCGTGAGCGTCAACCCACGCTTTGATCACGGCCACGCCATCGGCAGCGTGCTCCGCGCTGGGCACGTCAACGTCAAGTGCCCACACACCAGACCCTTGCGGCACCACTTTCCAGCAGCACCCAGCGTGGTCGTGCTGCCAGCGCTCCAACGTGTCGAGATTGGTGGTGGCGTGGTCAAGATACCCTTTCCACAACCCCTTCTTTGACGCGGCGGCGGGCACGACGCGCCACCCGAGCAGGGCGATGCGTTCGATGTCGGGGTGCAGGATCATCCGGCCTTGCTCCACTTGGCCAAATTATCGAGATACGTGATCCACTCAGCCGCCTCTTTGACAGTCATGCGCGGCTGATACTCAAACCGGATCACCCCGCCCTCTTTGCGATACGCGCGCACCCAATAGGGCAGACCCTGCATGGTCAGCAGCGCGGTAAATTGGCCGGACGCGGCGGGCGTGATCTCGCTGATCGCCGCTTCTTTCCATGCTTCGTGGATGGGTGGGGCGTAGGTCACAGCTCCACCGCCATATCGAGCGGATCCACCCGGCGGCGGCGCGGCGGCGTGACGGTCGGCAACGCAAGCTCGCGGTCATGCCGCGCGGCCTCGGCCTCGGCCAGCGGGTCAAACACAATGCCGCCTGACCGGAGAATCGCGTGCAGCTCGGACACAGATCGCACCACCTGCGCCACAAACCCGCAGGCTTGGATTTGCTGCGCCCATTCAAGCTGCGCATCTGATGCCGTGTTGCGCCCGACTTTAAGCTCGACGTTGAAAAACCGGCCGGGCGCAAAAATGAAGATATCGCCGATGCCGTTCTTCACACCCTGCGCTTTGAGCCTTTGCGCCTGCTTCGCCCGCGCCAGCTTGTCGCCGCCGTACATGATGCCGTGCTCAACGGCGGTGAACGTGGCGGGCGCGGGCAGATAGGCGTTAAGCCACATGCGGCAGTGCGCGCGCAGTCGGTCTTCGTTCCTCACTCCGCCACCTCGCCCGCCACCCGCTCCGGGCTCCACGGCCAGCACGCGGCGCACCAGGCGCGGTCAGGGCGGGGACGCACGACGGCGAACAGATCAGAAAACGTCTCGCCCTCAATGCCGGGCTCAACGGCCACCACGTCGGGGGATTCGCAGACGGTGCAGAGGGGGAGGGTCATGCAAATTCCCCTTGACTACAGAGGGCCAATGGCCC
>Ga0007819_1000110_pt1 | contig 27446 bp, 33 predicted proteins | sample CryBogCBE07Jul09_FD_71203 | JGI IMG/M metagenome (GOLD analysis project Ga0007819, IMG submission 71203) | Freshwater microbial communities from Crystal Bog, Wisconsin, USA - CBE07Jul09 | ecosystem: Environmental > Aquatic > Freshwater > Lake | place: Crystal Bog, Wisconsin, USA | collected... | reverse complement strand
ACCAGAACAAACCAAAGCGGAAAAAGCCAATGACAAAATTGAAGGCCGTGAGCAATTTGATTACTATGATGATGACGGCCTTCGTGAAATATATGAAATTTACGCCGAGTGCGAAATTGAAGAAGACGACCAGACCGACGGTGAAGTTGCGCCGTACATCATCACAATTGACCGCGCATCAAAAGAAATTCTAGCCGTTTACCGCAACTGGGACATGGACGATAAGCGCCGTGTTGCGCTTGACTGGATTGTCGAGTTCCCGTTTGTTCCTTGGCGCGGTGCATACCCAATCGGCATTGTCCATATGATTGGTGGACTATCAGCTGCTATCACTGGCTCGCTTCGTGCGCTTATGGACAGCGCTCATATTCAAAACTCACAAACGGGACTGAAGTTGAAGGGCGGATCAAGGGGCGGTCAAAGCCTTAACATCCAGCCTACTCAGGTTATTGAGGTCGAAGGTACACCCAATAACGACGACATCCGCAAAACATTTATGCAGCTGCCGTTTCCCGGACCGTCACAAACGCTGTTTACCCTTATGGGGTTCCTCGTTGATGCTGCTAAGGGTGTAGTTAGAACGACATTTGAAGACATCTCGGACAATCCGGATCGCCTTCCAGTCGGAACAACGCTTGCCCTTATTGAGCAAGGTATGGTGGTATTTAACGCCATTCACGCCCGTCTACATGACGCAATGGGACGCACCTTAAAGGTTTTACACCGTCTTAATAAAACATACCTTGATGATGTAGATGTCTATGACGAGACAGGCGAGTTAATGGTTCGCCGGTCGGACTTTGACGGTCCAATGGACGTTATTCCGGTATCTGACCCTAACATCTTTTCTGAAGTGCAGCGGTTTGCCCAGCTCCAGATTGTTGAACAACGCGCTCAAGCAATGCCTGATCTTTACGATTTGCGTAAAGTTGAGGAAATGATTCTTGATCGCACCAAGATTCCAAATGCAAAAAGCCTTTTGAAAAAGGTTCCAGAGCCTCAGAAGTTAAATGCTGTTAATGAAAACGTGGCTGCAACAATGGGTTCTCCTATTGTGGCATTCCCTGAACAAGATCACTTGGCTCATATTCAAGTTCATTTGAGCTACATTTCTAATCCATTGTTGGGTGGCAGTCGTATAATTGCCCCGGTCGTAATCCCACCAATGTTAAACCATATTAAAGATCATATTGCTCTTTGGTATGTAACGGAAACGGTTCGTATTGCATCTGCCGCAGTTGGGCATGATATTACAATGCTTATGGACCCTAAAAATGCTGAAGTAGATCAGGCATTTGATCGGATGCTTGCATCAGCTGATGCTCATGTAGAAGCTGAAGCTGCTCGCACGTTGGGTTCAATTCCACAAATTATCCAGCAAGCAATCCAGTTGATGCAGCAGTATCAACCACCACAACCCGATCCTACTCAACTTGCAATCCAAGCACAACAAGCTGAAACGCAACGCAAGGCTATGGCGGACCAAGCCAAGACCCAGACAGATCAACAGAAGATTGCTTCTGATACTCAAAACAAACAACTAGAAATTCAGGCGCGGGAACAAATGAACCGCGAAGACAACCAGACGGCAATGCTTATTGCTGCGTCTGAATTAGAGGCTGGGCATCGTACCAACCTCAAAAATGGTACAGGCATAGCAAAAGGATAAATGCGATGGAATCGACTAACGCAAATACAAGACAGCACAAAATGATGGCAATGGGTAAAGCAATCCCACAGCCAAAAGGTAAAACAACCGCCTTTGCAATGGGTGGTTTGTTAAAAAGCAGCGACAAGCAAGTTAAACAGCCAGCCAAGAAAACCATGCCTTTCAAAAAGGGCGGCATGGCTTTTGAAGGTTCTGCAAAAGACGAAGCTCAAGACAAGAAGTTGGCCAAGAAGCATGGTATGTCCATGAAGGCTTGGGAAGCATCCTCTATGGATGATAAACATGACCGCCAGAAGTCTATGAAAGGACTAAAGCGCGGTGGTAAGGCTTGCTGATTTCCCACTAATCGAGCGGGTGTTAATCGCGCTAAAGAAAGAGCAAAGAGAATTTGCCGAAAGCGCGATGGCACACCCTGCCGACCGAGATGCCTTTGAGTATGGGCGTGTGACCGGACATTATTCCGGATTGATGAAAGCCGTTGAGACAATCGAAATGGCTTTGAATAAAGAGAGCGAGGACGACGATCATGGTTACAAGCGCCGTGGTGACACCTTCATTATCAGAGATTAATGAAGCATTTCCTGAGATGGACTTTGGCATCAAGCCAACGGGATCAAGGGTTTTGGTACAGATACGTAGACCTAAGTCTAAAATTGGAAGCATTATTCTTTCGGACTACACGAAAGATGCGGAGCAAGACAACACGCAAGTGGCAAAAGTTATAGCTACTGGGCCGTTGTCTTTCAGGAACCGCAACACGATGGAGCTTTGGCCTGAAGGGGCGTGGTACAAAGAAGGTGACTTTGTATTCGTTTCAAAGTATGGTGGCTCAAGATGGCGGCGGGAAATCCCCGGCACTAAGGGAGAGAAGGTTGAATTTGTAATTTTCAACGATCTTGACATCATTGGCAACGTGACGACGGACCCTCTTTCCGTCCAAGCGTATATCTGATAGGATCGCGCCATGAATGAAAAGTCAAGAATTGTCGAAGACGACGAAGACGATATGGAAGTCATCGAGCTTGAGGAAGGGCATGATGATGAAGATCACGATGGTGATGATGATCGCCTCGAATCTGACCAGCGTGACGCGCAAGAAGAAGGTGATGATGGCGAAGAGATAAACGCCCGTCAGCTTCGCCGGAAACGGCAAAAGCAGCGTCAAAAAGAAAACATGAAGAAGACTCGGGAAGAAAACGCCCACCTTCTTCGGGAATTGCTGGAAGCTAAAGAACGGTTAGCTGCTCTTGAAACCCGCAATATCCAATCGGATGCTCAGACCGCCGATCAGCGGTACAATTACGCGATGGCACAGATTGCCAAAGCAGAGCGTGACTTGAAGGAGGCTTTCGAGACTGGCGATGGCGATAAAGCCGTTGCTGCTCAAAAAGCCAGAGAACAAAGCATATACGCCGCTCGAGAAGCTGAAGAGCTTAAAAAGCGGTTATCGAATCCGCAGTTGCAGCAAAAGTCTAGTGTTCTCGATCCAAGAACAGAGACACACGCTCAACAATGGATGCAGAAAAACTCTTGGTTTAACCCTTCGGGGGACGACGAAGATTCTGCAATTGCCCGCGCAATTGACGAGGCATGGGCAAAAGAGGCTCAAAGGCAGGGTGTAAGCCCTTCTAGCGAGGATTATTGGGAAGAACTTGATGCGCGTGTGAAGAAGCGGCTGGGGACAGTCGGCTCTGACCGGGAGCGCAAAAGATCAGTCCCACCTGTAACGGGTCGAGGCGAGTATTCAAACCGTCCGTCTACAAGTGATAATAAAGTGTATTTGACCCCTGAACGGAAAAAGGCTTTGCAAGACGCTGGTGTGTGGGATGATCCCGAAAAACGCAAGCGTTACATTAAGCAGTTCCAACAGTACGACCGTCAAAATCCACGTTGAGCCTCAAGGAGTAAATTATGTCAAATGATGAACGTCTAAAAAAGGGACAAGGTGAAAACCGCGTCTCACGGGAAATGGAAGATCGTATTGTAACCGAGGACAGAAATGTCAGCGATGATGATCGTCTTTCAATGTTTAGGCAGAGTTTTTTTCAATCCGCTTTGCCCGACCTACCTAACATCAACGGATACCACATATGCTGGCTGACAACAGCCAATCCCCGCGACTCTATCCATTCTCGTCGCTCCCTTGGATACGTACCGATTGAACCTCACGAAGTACCCGGTTGGGATCACGCTTCGGTCAAAACAGGTGAATATGCTGGCTGTATCGGGGTGAATGAAATGGTGGCCTTCAAACTGCCTCTCAAACTTTATGAGGCATATATGAATGAAGCCCACTATGAGCGGCCTTTAGCAGAGGAAGGGAAGTTGGCTGATACTGCGGATTTCATCCGTAGCCAAGCCAAGCAGCTAGGTGGAGACATATACGAGGGTGACGGGTTGGCGGCTTTGCGGTCCCCAATGAGCCGATAGGCTCTAACCAAACCAAAAAGGAAACGAAGAATGTCTTCTTCTGCAAGTCCATTTGGCCTTCGCCCTATCTACTCGGCAACGGGTACGGTACGTCCGATGTCTGGCCAAATTCTATCGGGTTATGGTACTTCGATCTATCAGTACCAGCCTTGCCGCTATGGCCTCTCCGGTGATTCCGGGTCGGTCGAAGGTTACATTGTCGCTGGTGCTGTTGGTGATCGTTTAATTGGTTCGTTTATGGGCGTTGAATACGTCGATAACACGGGTCGTCAGCGCGTCAGCAACTTCTGGCCAGCATCGACTGTTGCTACGAACATTATCGCATATTTCACGGCTGATGCTTACATCACTTATGAAATTCAAGGTAATGCTTCGTTGTCGATTTCCAACATTGGTAATCAGTACAACATCAACTCGGCCACTGGTTCTACGCCTCTTGGTCTGTCAACAACTGCTTTGGACGTTTCGTCTGGAACCACCAACGCGCAGCTTCGCGTGGTTGGTTTGTCGAACTATATCGACAATGCTTGGGGTGATGCTTACACAATCGTGCAAGTTCAAATCTCTCAGCACCAGAACGTCGCCAACATTGCTGCTTACTAAGGAGTCATAAACTATGGCACTTCCAATGCGGAGTACGGACTTTAGGTCCATTGTTGAGCCAATCCTCAACGAAACCTTTGATGGTATCTACAATGTCCGTAAGGACGAGTGGGCTACCGTGTTCAAAGAACAGCGTGGTATTCCACGTAACTATCACGAAGAGCCTGTTCTGTTCGGCTTTGGTGCTGCTCCTGAATTACCAGACGGCACACCAGTAACCTACCAGAGCGGTGGCGTTCTCTTCCTTGCTCGCTATACCTACCGGGTATACGGCATGGCATTTGCGCTCACGAAGGTACTTGTCGAGGACGGCGATCATATCTCGATTGGCCGCACCTATGCCGAGCATCTTGCTCGTTCGCTCATCGAAACCAAGGAAACCCTTGGTGCAAACATCCTCAACCGTGCGTTTACGTCCGGTTACAACGGCGGCGATGGCGTGTCTCTCGTTAACACGGCTCATCCAATCGCCAACGGTCAGACGTTCTCGAATCAGCTCACGACTTCGGCTGCACTCTCGCAGACTTCGCTCGAACAGATTCTGATTCAGATTCGTCAAGCAGTGGACAACAACGGCAAAAAGATTCGTCTTGAGCCAAAGAAGATCGTTGCTGCTCCTTCAAACTACTTCCAAGCTGAAGTTCTTTTGAAGTCGGCGCTTCGTGCTGGCACAAATAACAACGACATTAACCCGATCACCACGACCGGAGTTTTGTCGGAAGGCCACACGAACCTGTCGCGTCTTACCTCGAACACCGCATGGTGGGTTGAGACTGACGCTCCAGAAGGTCTGAAGTTGCTTATGCGCCGTCCGCTCGAAAAGAGCATGGAAGGTGACTTTGAAACTGACTCGATGCGCTACAAGGCAACCGAGCGTTACATCTTTGGATGGACCGATCCTCGCGGTGTCTGGGGTACTCCGGGCCTGTAAAAAACTACGGCAGGGGGGTGGTAAAATCCACCCCCTTGTTGCATTATACAACATCTGAAACGGTCAAACTTTTCAAGGAGCAGACCAATGGGACAACAAAATGATGATCTCTGGATGGGTCCAGCAACTGGACCACAAACTGCTGGATGGGCCAATGCTGGCAATCCGGGCGTAATTGGCCGTGGCGTAGGCCCACTTGGCCGCACTTACGTTTTCGATATCGTACCAGCCGCCTCGACTTCGACTGCAATCGCAGCTGCACAGGCAATTTCCGCAGCTGGTAACGCGCTAATCAACGGTACTCTGGCTTCGGGGGGCGTGGCAACGCTTGATTACGCCCGTGGCGTTTCGCTTGTTACCTCGAACGCTGGTAATACGACCCAGACGGTTACGCTGACTGGTACTGACTATTATGGCCAGACCCAGACGCAGACCGTAACGCTTAATGGCATCACGGCTGTAGTAACGACCAAGACCTTCAAGACGATTACCCAGATTGCCGTGTCGGCCGCGCTGACCGGTAATCTTTCGGTGGGTACTGCTGACTTGTTCGGCCTTCCATACGCAGTTACCAACGCTGGCTATCTTCTTCGTACTGGATGGGACAATGTTGTTTCCGATAACGCGGGTACTTTTGTTGCAGCTGATACGACATCGCCAGCTACGGCTACGACTGGTGACGTTCGTGGTACTTACGCTCAGTCTGGTAACGCTGCTAATGGTTCGCGTCGTCTTGTGATTGCTCTTGGATTGACTGCTATTCAAGCTGGTCCAAATGCAACTCAGGTTGGCGCAATCGGTGTTGTTCCGGCTTAATTGAGTTGGGGGAGCTTAGTCTCCCCCTTCCTTCACATGGAGAACATCAATGGCTGATTTAGTCGGAACGCAAACACTTCTTGACGGCGACCGCCTTGTTATTCAGAAGTTTACAAACATTTCTGATGGTACGGGTGAAACTGCCGTTAATAAAGTTATCGTTGCCAACCTTGCCCCCAACCAATTTGGTCAGGCTTGCACAGGCGTAACGATCAATAAGATTTGGGCAACAACGAATGGCATGGAAGTGCGTATTCTTTGGGACGCTACAACTGATTTATTCAGTTGGGTGCTTCCTCAAAATACAAACTATTTCATGGATTTTTCAAGTTTTGGTGGCCTTGATAACAATGCTGCCGCTACTGTAACGGGTAACATCGCATTCACCACTTCGGATGCGTCCATTGGCGATATGTACTCGATTGTCCTAGAGTGCATTAAGATTTATGCAAATCCAATTCCAGCCGCTTCTTGAGGTAGGTAATGGCTAAAACTCCAGCTTGGCAGCGGTCTGAAGGCAAAAACCCTAAAGGCGGGTTAAACGCTAAAGGCCGTGCCTCTGCCAAAGCACAAGGAATGAATCTAAAGCCTCCAGCCCCACATCCTAAATCAAAAAAGGATGAGGGGAGAAAGGCTTCTTTTTGTGCTAGAATGACAGGCATGAAAAAGAAATTAACATCGTCAAAGACGGCTAATGATCCAAACAGCCGGATTAACAAATCTTTAAGAGCATGGAGTTGCTAAATGGCAAAACCTTTTTGGGAAACAAAAAACCCTAAAAAAGTTAGCAAATCGTTAACTCCTGCTCAAAAATCTTCCGCAAAGGCTAGTGCTAAAAAGGCTGGCCGTCCTTATCCCAACCTTGTCGATAACGCAGCAGCTGCGAGGAAAAAAAAATGAAAGACTTCAAGCACACCCACAAAATGCACCATGGCGCTCATCCTGTATTTGGCGGTGGCGCTCGCCCAGCAATGCAATCAGCTGGTATGCCTCCAATGATGCCTCCGGGTGGCATGGGTGGTATTCAGAGCGCTGGCCAAGATATGGCTTCAGCTGCTCCGGGTGGTATGTCTGGTGGCGCTCCATCAGGCATGGGCGCTGGTGGTGCTGGCGCAGCTGGTGGAACTGGTGGTGCTGGCTACAAGCGTGGTGGCAAGGTTATGATGAAAGCCCGTGGTGGTGCAGCCCGCGATGGCATGGATGATGATGATTCGGGTACGTTACGCATGGAAAAAATGCCAAGCGGCGCTCAACAATATATTCGCGGAAAAAATAGAAGCGGAAAAGATGCTACTGCTGCTAAATACGAACAAAATGAATTAGATCAAATGAACCCCGGTTCAGATGATTTCAAAAGTCACGCTGATAAATTTGATAAAATTTCCAATGCTCGCGGAGATAATATTGAGGCCTATTCTAATGAAGTTGAACAAGGACTAAAAAAAGGCGGCATGGCTAAGGGTGGCAACTGGATTAAGGGTGCTACCAAAAACAAAGGCGCTCTTCATCGTTCGCTTGGTGTTCCAATGGGCGAAAAGATACCAATGTCCAAAATCAAGAAAGCTGAAAAGTCTTCTGATCCAAAGTTGGCAAAACGCGCTCGTTTGGCTGAAACGCTAAAAGGCTTCAAAAAATGAAGAAGCCATCAGGTGTAACAAAGGCTGTACAGGGCGTTGAGCTTGCCAAATCAAAGGCAGCATCTAGCTTTGCTAAGTCACGCCCCGGAAGCGCATTTGCACGGGGTGGGGCTACTACAGTACCTGTCCGCATGGCTCCAGCGTATAAGGCTCCCAAGCCAGCAGCATTGCCATCATCAATGGCTGTTCCATCAGCACCCAAACCAAAAGCACCGCCATCTTTAGCAAATATTGGATCATCTAAAAATCCTCAAATGTTAAAGAAGGGCGGAAGGTCAATGAAGAAATGACAACCAGCGGTACAGTTTCACAGACGGTATTTAACACCAATAATATTCTGGATCAGGCATTCAGAAGGTGCAAAGTACCGCCTGAAACTGTAACGTCAGAAATGCAGCAAACGGCACTAGATAGCCTGTATTTGCTCATTTCATCCCTATGCAATAGGGGTATCCAACTATGGACAATTGAGAAAATCATTCTCCCGTTCTATCTTGGCAACGGATACGTTACCACACCTGTTGGAACAATTGATCTTCTCAATACGAACCTTAGAACTATCAATCAATACACTGGCTCGATCTCATCCAGCAGCGGTTCGCCTAGCTTGGCTGATGATAGCGATTTAAGTACGGCTTGCGTTCAAACAGCTCCAAATGGTTGGATTATTCAAAACCTATTGCAGCCAACGCTTGTGACTACGCTTGGTGTCAATATGTATGCTGCTGGCACATACAATCTAAAAATTGAATGGTCTAATGATAGCACCAACTGGGTTACGGTAGTTAACCCCGGTGCAGTGGTTTATCCACAAAATGGTTGGAATTGGTACGATATTAACCCATCCATTACTGCCCAGTATTGGCGCTTGTCTGAAACGGGTGGGGCTACGCTTAGTGTTGCTGAGTTTGTAACAGCTGGCAACCCAACCGAAATTCCTATTGCTCGTCTTAACCAAGATGACTACACCAATCTTCCTAACAAGACTTTCCAAGGTCGCCCGCTGCAATTTTGGCTTGATCGTCAGTTAGCTGCTCCAGTAGCTCGTCTATGGCCTACACCAGATCAACAAGCGCAGTTTGCTCAGTTTGTTGCATGGCGGCAGCGTCATATTATGGATGTTGGCTCATTAACGGAAACCATTGAGTTACCACAACGCTGGGTTGATGCTATAACTTGGGAGTTGGCAAATCGTCTTTGCTTTGAAATTAAAGAAGTTGATATTGCTATGGCTGACCGTATTGCACCACGCGCTGCCGAAGCAATGAGCATGGCATTTATGGAAGAACGAGACAATTCGCCATTTATGATGGCTCCCAATATCTCGATGTATACGAGGTAATCATGGCCGTATGGCTTGATACGACTGGCAGAGGCACTCTTGGTATTGGCATCTGCGACCGCTGCCGTAGAAAAATGTCGATTGATGATCTGTATCCGGATATTAATTCTCCCGGACTTCGTGTATGCTTAGAAGATAGAGACGAGCTAGACCCTTATCGTTTACCAGCGAGGCAACCGGAAAAGATAACCCTTCCGTTTTATCGTCCAGATGTCCCAATTGGCACTTCTCCCAAAGGTTTGGTTACGGAAGACGACAATAATTTCATCGTCACACAAAACATCGAAGAATACATATTGCCATGAGCGTACCTTCAAATCTCGTCCCAATTCCAATTTCTGGTCTTCCTACGCCTCCAACTTCGGTTGTAGGAACCGATTTGGTTATGATTGTCCAAAATGGAACATCATATCAAACGACCATTTCAAATTTTGTTGGCGCTGTTGCGACTCCTAATACCACTAACATTTATGCTGGTACGGGGTTAATTGGCGGCGGGAATCTTGGCTCTAACGTAACCCTTGCTATTGGAAACACGGGCGTTAGCAGCGGAACATATGGCTCGTCTACTCAGGTTCCGATCTTAACTGTAAATGCTCAAGGGCAAATTACCAACGCAACAAGCACGACATTTTCAGTTCCGTTCAGCGGCGTAACCGGAACGCCTACAACGCTTGCCGGATATGGCATTACGGATGCTCAACCGTTAAGCAACAACCTGACTGGTCTTGCTGGTCTTGGCACTTCAGGCATTATGGTCAATGCTACGGGTGGATCATATCTTTCCCGCTCCATTGCCGCTGGTAATGGATTGACTGTTACCAATGGCGATGGGATTTCTGGCAACCCTACAATTGCCATGCCAAATCAATCTGTCACTCCGGGGACTTATGGCTCTACTTCGGCTGTTCCTGTTGTTACCGTTGACCAACAGGGAAGAATTTCTACTATTGGGACGGCAGCAATATCAATTTCTGCTGTAACAAGTATTGCTACTGGTACGGGATTAACGGGCGGCCCAATTACATCCTCTGGCACAATTTCAATTGCCAATACGGGAGTATCCGCTAATTCTTATGGGTCAGCATCCGTTGTCCCAACATTTACCGTTAATGCTCAAGGACAGTTAACGGCTGCGGCAAATGCAACTATTGCCATACCAGCTTCTCAAATTACGTCTGGAGTATTAACTGGAACCTATGGTGGTACGGGCGTTAACAACGGCTCTAATACAATTACCATTGCTGGAAACGTAACTCACTCTGGTGCGTTTTCTCAAACGATTGCAGCAACCGCGACAACAAGCGTTACATTACCAACATCAGGCACTTTAATAAGTTCAGTAACAGCGTTGCCGGGAGCGGTAACAGGTACGCCATCTATTACTACCTATCTTCGTGGCGATGGCACTTGGGCAACTGTCAGTGGCAGTGGAACGGTTACAAGCATTACAGCTGGTACTGGTCTTTCGGGTGGAACGATTACCACAACTGGTACAATTGCATTAGCTAATACTGCGGTAACAGCAGGGGCATATGGCTCTTCAACATCTATTCCATCATTTACGGTTAATGCTCAAGGTCAACTAACATTAGCTTCTACAAATGCTGTAATAGCTCCAGCTGGTACTTTAACTGGCACAACTCTCAATTCAACAGTTGTTTCATCTTCTTTAACCAGCGTTGGAACTATTGGCACTGGCACTTGGAATGGTACTCTTATTGGACCAACTTATGGCGGAACTGGAGTTAACAACGGTTCAAATACCATTACGGTTTCTGGAAACGTAAACCATTCTGGTGGGTTTGCCCAAACTATTGCAGCAACAGCGACGACAAGCGTAACACTTCCTACGTCTGGAACGCTTATTAGCTCGGTTACAGCATTGCCGGGCGCTGTCACAGGCACACCATCTAGCTCCAACTATCTTCGTGGTGATGGAACTTGGGCAACAATCTCCAGTGGAACGGTTACATCAGTAGCGCAATCTTTTACTGGTGGATTAATTTCTGTTAGCGGATCGCCAATTACGACATCGGGAACGCTTGCGTTGACTGTTGCTGGCACATCTGGTGGCGTTCCATATTTTAGCTCTGGAACAACATGGGCTTCATCTGCGGCTTTAGCTGCTAATGCGCTTATGATTGGTGGCGGAGCTGGGGCGGCTCCAGCTACGACGACAACTGGAACGGGTGTACTCACAGCCCTTGGAAATGCAACCAATGCTGCAAATGGAATTGTGGTTAAGGATGCTAATTCTAACATCACAGCGAATGCTTTGTTCCAAGGATTTACCAACGCTGCTGCTACAACTGTAATTACTTTAACGGCTTCATCAACACCAAATAGGGTTGTCACGGGGTCAGGCGGTCAAACATTTACATTACCTGATGCAACCACCCTGCCTGTTGGAGCATTATTTACGTTTAACAACAATCAAACATCTGGTGCGATAACCGTCAATAACAATTCAAGCACGTTGGTTGTTTCGGTTCCATCGGGCGGGTTTGTCTCAGTAATACTTTTGACTAATTCGGTTGCTTCCGGAACGTGGGATTATCATTTTGGCGCTCCTTCAAACGTATCTTGGTCAACCAATACCTTTTCGTATCCCGGCTCAATAACATCGGCAACGTGGAACGGTTCTGTAATTGGTTCAATTTATGGCGGCACAGGCATCAATAATGGTTCATCCACCATAACTTTGGGTGGAAATTTTGCAACGTCAGGTGCTTTTGCTACTACGCTTACAGTTACTGGCGCGACTAACGTCACACTTCCAACATCTGGAACTTTAGTTAATACAGCAGTCACTACGCTTTCCAGCTTGACATCTATTGGCACAATTGGAACTGGCGTATGGAATGGAACTGCTATTGGACCAACTTACGGTGGGACTGGACAAACAACCTACGCAACAGGCGATATTTTGTATGCTTCGGCTGCAAATACTCTTTCTAAGTTAACTGCTGGGTCAAATGGTTCAGTTCTCACACTTGCTGCCGGTGTGCCTTCTTGGGCATCGGTTTCTAACGTATCTTCAATTTCGTTTGGAGCAACTGGCTTAACACCATCTACAGCTACAACCGGGGCTGTTACCGTTGCAGGAACTCTTGCTTTGGCTAACGGTGGTACAGGAGCTACCACAGTTTCTGCTGCTCAAACTAATTTACAAGTCGATCCAGCTGGAACGGCAGTAGCATTGTCAATCGCTTTAGGGTAATATCTCTTCAAACAAGGAACTACTTAGATGGCAAATACCTTCACTTCCTATGTAGCAAAGAACGTCGGAACAACTCCGGCATCACTTGTTACGGTTGCATCAGCTACCCAAACTACGGTTATCGGACTTACGGTATCCAATACGTCAAGCGCTGCAATCACAACTGACATTTATGTTACCCGTGCATCAGTAAATTACTATGTAGCTCGCGGCGCTCCAATTGGAGTAGGAACCACGTTTGTTGCAGTAGGTGGCGATCAGAAATTAGTTCTTACCACAAGCGATGCTTTGGTTGTTGCAACGGCTGGTACAAATACTGTGGCAACTACAGCAGCTAGTGGAACAGGTTCGACAGCAACCATTTCTTTTGCCGCTCAGGCAGCAGCCCCTTCGGTTGGCTCGTCAGTTGTAATTGCTGGTGTAACTCCATCTGGATATAATGGAACTTATACGGTTACAGCATCAACAACGACATCGGTTTCATTTGCCAGCTCGACAACGGGCGCTCAGACAGTTGCTGGGACGGCAGCACTTGCCTCTTCTGCTGACGTTATTGCTTCAGTTCTTAACATTACTTAATAGGAACCTTTCATGTCATTTACGGGCATTCTTGGAACAGTCCCATCTGGAAATACACCACAGCCAACAGGCAGTGGGTTGGATCAAGTTTTTTTCCAGAATGGTCAGACTGTTAACTCAAGCTATACAATTCCAGCGAATACTAATGCTGGCACGTTTGGCCCTATTACAGTTGCATCAACAGCCATTGTTACAATTCCGGCATCTTCAACTTGGACGGTGATTTGATATGGGAAACGTAATTCTTAATGGAGCAACTTCTGGGCAAATTACCCTAGCACCAACAGCGGTGGCTGGGACAAACACTATTACATTCCCGGCTTCCACGGGAACAGTTTTGTTAACTTCGGGTGGTGCGGCATCTTTTAGCAACATTGTTTTAAATGGGTCTTCTTCTGGCTCAACGACACTTCAGCCGTCAGCCACGGCATCTGGCACAGTAACGCTACCCGCCGGGACAGGAACGGCGGCAATTCAAGGTGTTAGCACCAATCTTGTGTTGGGTACTTCCGTTCCATTTACATCCACAACGACAATGCCGGTTACAGGTATCCCATCGTGGGTAAGACGCATTACCGTTATGTTTAACGGCATTACAACAAGCAGCACTTCAAACACGATAGTCCAACTTGGCACTGGCGCAACACCAACTTATACAACTTCTGGTTATACAGGTGGCGTTCAAAACCAAAATGCCGGTGTTCAAACTGGCTATAGCACTGGCTTTATGATTAATAATAACAATGGCGGCGCAGCAATTAACGGTGTTATTGTTTTCACTTATTTTGGATCAAATACTTGGGTTGGAAACAGCATGATTTCTAACACCAATGCTTTGCGTTGGGGTACTGGTTTGGTGACGCTTAGTGCAACCCTTACTGCGTTTCAATTAACCACCGTTTCAACCGACACATTTACTGCCGGTTCGCTTAACTATATTTACGAGTGAGATAACCAATGGTTGCTACAGTTAAAACTACAGTCATTCAAGAGCCGTCATCGGCCAGCACCAATATCCAACTTGATGCTTCTGGAAACACGTATCTTGTTCCAGTATCTGGCCTTGTAGGCATTGGTACCACTGCTCCAAATAGGCTTCTAACACTTTCAGGTTCTGGCGTAAGCACAAGAGTGCAGCTCAACAATACCGTATCTGGTAAGAACTTTGGCCTTTACGCCGCTGATACGGGCGACTCGACCATTAACTATGGAACCGCTTCTGCCCTTCTGTTTACACAGAGTGGCAGTGAAACCATGCGTATCGACACCTCCGGCAATCTGCTGGTGGGGACGACAGCAGTCATCAACGCATCAAATGCTATTTTACAAGTATTAAATGTTAACGGTGGTCGTCCGGGAATAAATGTTGGCAACAGCGTAGGTTCAACTGCCACCAATTGTATTATCTTTACAAATTCCAATGGAACCATAGGAACAATCCAAACCAGCGGAACTGCTACATCTTTTAATACTAGTTCAGATTACCGCCTAAAAGAAAACGTCACTCCGATGACGACTGGCCTTGCAACGGTCAGCGCATTAAAGCCGGTTAACTATGACTGGATCAGCGACAAGTCTGAAGGTGAAGGTTTTATTGCCCATGAGTTGCAAGCAGTTATTCCCTATGCTGTCACGGGCGAAAAAGATGCCGTAGATGCAGATGGGAAACCTGTTTATCAAGGTGTAGATTACAGCAAAGTTGTTGTACATCTTGTTGCCGCCATTCAAGAACAACAGGCAACTATTACAGCACTAACCAACCGTATTGCCGCACTGGAGGCTAAATAAAATGCCCGTAACCATCAATGGCACATCTGGTATAGCAGTTCCCCTTGGTTCGGCAGCCGCACCAGCAGACACAAACACAACCAACTCCAACACGGGTTTGTATTTTCCGACTGGAACATCGGCGGCTATTGCCACTAATGGTTCTGTTGCATTGACATTGGATGCTTCGCAAAACGTAACAGGTGCGGCAGCAGTTAGTGATTCGGTGGGTAACTTGCGTACCATCGTGCTAAACAGCCAGTCATCTGCATATGTGCTTGTTGCGACTGACAACGGTAAACTAATTAGCATTACCACGGGTGGTGTTACGGTCCCCGCTTCCATTTTTACCGCTGGTCAAAATATTGCAATTTACAATAACTCTGGTTCTTCCCAAACAATTACACAGGGGACATCAGTTACAATGACTCTTGCTGGAACTGCCACAACAGGTAATCGCACACTTGCCCAAAACGGCGTAGCAACGGTTATCTGCACAGCATCCAATACATTCGTTATTTCTGGTGCAGGGCTAACGTAATGACTTCTGTAATTTCCGTATTATCCGCTTTCAATGCTACCTCCATCCCAAGTGGGGCGCAATTGTTTACGACTACTGGTGCGGGTACATTTACGGCTCCTACGGGTGTGACATCTATTTCTGTGTTAACGCTTGGTGGCGGTGGTGGTGGTAGGGCTACCACAAATAACCCCGGCGGTGGCGGCGGCGGAAATGCTTGGGTCAATGCTTTCCCTGTCACTCCCGGAAATAGCTATGCTCTTTATGTCGGGCAATTGGGAACTGGTCCTGCTACGGGTGCGCCCGGTGGTTGCAGTTATTTTGCGACAACTTCGTCACTGACAACCTTTACAGCGTCCTGTTCTTCCACAACTTTAACCACATCTGTTTCACAATCCTTTGCAGTTGGAACATCCATATTTTCCGCTCCATTTACTAGTGGTGGACAAGTTTATCTTGGAACTATCGTGAGCGGTTCAGGTACGTCTTGGGTTGTTTCAATTGGTGGAACTTTTGCATCACAATCCATGACAGCGGCTGTTACTGTTGCTGTAGGTGAGGGCGGAGGCGGAGGAACCACAGGAAACTCGTCTGGCATAAGCCGTGGCGGCGCAAGTTTGCCTAAAACAACTTATGGCACTTATGGGGGCGGAGCGGGTGGCTCTGCGGCTGTATATACTAATACAGGCGGCGGCGGAGCGGGCGGTTTTTCTGGCGCTGGCGGTAATTCTGGTGGCGTTGGAAATACAACCGGCTTTGCGGGTTCTGGCGGCGGCGGCGGCGGCGGTGGCGGCGGAACATCTACCAGTGGCGGTGGTGGTGGTATTGGTGTTGCAACAGCGTTTGTCGGAACTGGTTCAATACCGACCTCATCAACAACCTTAACCGTTTCTGCGGTAACATCCGGTACACTAGCTGTTGGTTCATATATTTCAGGAGTCAATATTGCGGCTGGAACTGTAATCACAGCTTTGGGAACTGGTACTGGCGGCACTGGCACGTATACGGTATCCCCGGCTCAAACAGCAACTTCGGCAACAATAAATGGCGTTCTTCCATTAAAACAAGGGTCTAATGGTTCTGGTGGTGCTACCCTTCAAGGTGGTGGCGGTGGTGGGTCATCTGGCGCAAGCGGAACTACGGGTGCTGGTAGTACCGGCGGTTCTGGCGGTAACTACGGCGGCGGTGGTGCTTATGGCAGTACGGCAGGAAGTGGCGCTCAAGGTGCTGTTCTTGTTCTTTGGGGTACTGGAAACACTTTCCCATAATTAGAGGTTAACATGGATGAAGAGAGTGTTGCCATCGGCGGCTTAATGGCTAGAGTTGATCGGCTAGAAGCTGATGTATCTCAAATTAGACTTGACCAAAAAGAAATGTTAAGGATTCTTCACAACGCAGAAGGTTCTTGGAAAGCAATGGTTGCCGTCGGAGGTATTGGCGTGGCTATTGGAAGTGCGTTGATGGGGGTAATTGGCTTTTGGTCCAATATCAAAAGTTTTTTCAAATAATGGAGAGAAAGATGCAACCTACTGTAAATTATACTTTTTCTGTCGAAGAAGTTAACTTTATCCTTGATGCTTTGCTTGATAAGCCAGCTCGCTCCTCAATGGTATTGATTAAGCGCATTGAATCAGAAGCAATGGCTCAACTCCAAGCGGCTGCTGTCTCTACATCTCACGCTGAAGAGGAACATGAGTAATGGACTGGAACAAGCTCGGTGGTTTAATTGAAACTATTGCTCCAACTATTGCTACTGCTCTTGGTGGTCCTTTGGCTGGTATGGCTACCCGTGCTATTTCTGGTGCATTATTTGGTCATCAAGATGGGACCACTGATGATATTCAGGCTGCCCTTCTAAACGCTACTCCAGATCAGCTTTCTGCGCTTAAAAAGATTGATGCGGACTTCAAAGTCCAAATGAAGCAATTAGACATTAATCTTGAGCAGATTGCTGAACAAGATCGGGATAGCGCCCGTCATATGCAAATTGAAACCCGGGACTGGATTCCCCGGGTTTTAGCAGTTTTGATTGTTGGTGGGTTTGCTGTCATCACTGGATTAAAGATGGCTGGCTGGTCTACTATAAATGACCCTTCGGTTTCGGAGCTTCTGACAACGCTTCGTGATGGTGTAATTCTTGTTTTGTCTTTCTTTTTTGGTTCATCTTCCGGATCACAAAGAAAAGATGAGATGATTTACAAATCGACACCAATGCTATGAGTGACAACTTTGACCAATGTTTTAATATCGTCCTAAAGACCGAAGGTGGTTTTCAGGACGACCCGCATGATAAAGGTAACCGCCTTTCTGATGGTCGTCAGGGGTGTACCAATATGGGCGTAACCCAAGCAACTTGGGAAGCATGGGTTGGTCATCAAGTAACGCATGACGATATGAAGGCTTTGACCCCTGACGACATTAAACCGTTGTATAAGAAAAACTTCTGGGCTTCTTGTCGCTGTAGCGAGCTTCCTGAAGGTTTGGATTATGCCTTGTATGATTTATCGGTAAACTCTGGTGTTGGTCGTGCTATTCGGTTTTTGCAAATGATCCTTGGAATTACGGCTGATGGGGTTATAGGCGTTCAAACCATGCAAGCAGTTAAATCTGCTGATGACCGCGATCTGATTCGTAAGCTCTGTAACTATCGTCTTACCTTTTTGCAGGGACTGCCAGATTGGAATAGATATGGTATAACGTGGGGGAACCGAGTAGCATCGGTTGAGAAAACCGCAATTAGCATGACCGGATAGGTAAATGGCGACCTCTCAGACTGGAATGACCTTCAACGAGCTTCAAACCGACATCCAGAATTATCTGGAGCGCGGAGCTTCGGCTGCGGTTGATCCAATTGTCTATCAGCAAATACCGCGCCTTATTACGCTGGCTGAACGCCGCATCATTGCTGATTTAAAGATTGAAGGTTTTATTGTTGCGGTAACAACAAGCCTTGAAGCTGGCGTATCTGTATATCCAAAGCCTGATCGTTGGCGCACAACCATTTCGCTTAACTTTGGTACTGGAACGGGGAATGCTACCCGTACTCCAATTTTTCCACGTAGTTATGAGTACGTCAGAAACTATTGGCCTGATGAATCTCAAACGGGTCAACCCAAATTTTACGCTGATTATAACTACAACAATTGGATTATCTGCCCAACTCCGGATCAAAACTATCCAATTGAAATCCTGTATTACGAGCTTCCAGCATTACTTAATGATTCAAACCAAACCAACTGGATCACTGAATACGCTCCACAATTGGTTCTTTACGGTGCGCTACTGGAAGCTACGCCATTCTTAAAGAATGATGAGCGTATCCCTGTTTGGAAACAGTTTTACTCCGAGGCTGTCGCTGCGATCAATCAGGAAGATTTGAAGCGCATTGTTGACCGCAGCACAACCAGAGCCGAGGCTTGATATGAGTTACACTGAAGTATTTGGCGGTTCTACAATTTATCCAAGTCAAGTTTTGTATTTTGCTGTTGATCTAAGCACCCAAGATGTTGTGCTTCAATGGCCGCTTGAGACTGTCCCGGCTACCAATGTTGCTGCGAGCATCATTGACGTTAACTGCACTGTTGCTGGACATAGTATATTTTTGCCATCCGCAGCTTTGGCATCTCAGGGCCAAACCATTTTATTCAACAATGTTGGGACTGCAACCTTTACTGTTTGTGATGCTGGTGGAAACACCATTATGTCGGTCAGCTCCGGTCTTCTTTGGCAAGTCTATGTTACTGATAACACATCAGCCAATGGTGCATGGCAAGTCCTTCAATATGGTGCTGGCGTATCTTCAGCGACAGCTGGTGCATTAGCTGGATATGGCATCAAGGCAATTGCTTCGACCCTTAATCAATCTCAACCTGTTACATCTTTTAGCTCAAATTATACAACCGGAAATACAGATCGTTCTAAATTGCTTGTTTGGACGGGTGGTATCGGGACGCTTGCTTTACCAATTGCGTCCTCTGCCGGTAATGATTGGTTTATTAGCGTTAGAAACCAAGGAACGGGTACTCTTACAATTGATCCAAACGGTAGTGATTTTATTGACGGTGGGCTGACAAAAGACATTCCTCCAACAAATTCATGTATTATTGTTTGCGATGGAACAGCCTATTACACAATTGGCTTTGGTCAAAATGTTAATTTTGCGTTTAATTATACCTCTATCGCTGTAGCCGGATCAGGAAACTATACGCTTTCAACGGCAGAGCAGAATAAGATTTCATATCGGTTTACGGGTGTTTTAACGGGTAATCGAGTTATTATTGTACCTCCAACTGTCCAACAGTATTGGGTAGATAACTCGACAACTGGATCATATTCATTAACGGTGAAAACAGCATCTGGTTCGGGATATGCTGTTCCACAAAACTCACGCGCTATTCTTTATTGCGATGGAACCAATGTTGTAAACGCAGCAACTGCTGGTATTTCAACTCCAATTTCCGTTGCTAATGGTGGAACTGGAGCAACTACTGCTGGTGCAGCCTTAATTAATTTGGGCGGCGGATCAACAGGTATTTCCGTATTCCAGTCTACAACTTCAACTCAAGCCTTGACCAATCTTGGCGGCACAGTAATTGGTCAGGCTCTTTTTACAACTCCAGCATCTATTGCAACCTTTAGCACTTTGGTTGGTGGTAGCGGTTATGTAAGCAGCAATTATTTTAATATCCCACTCACTGGCGGTTCTGGAGCCGGTGCGACCGCAGATATGATTGTATTTGGTGGGTCTGTTACACTCATTGCTCTTAATAACCCCGGCATTGGGTATGGCGTTGGTGACATTCTTTCTGTCAACAATACATACCTTGGTGGCACTGGTTCTGGGTTTAGTGTCACGGTAGCAACAATTACAGCTGCTGCTGCACGAGCTACGTTGGAGGTTTATTCAACGTCCCAAACTGATAGCATTGCTTTGGCTTATGCAGTGAGCCTTGGCTAATGGCTAGTCGCCCACTTCACATTCAATCTAAACCCGGTATCAAACGCGATGGAACCGTGTTTGAAGGTGACTTTTATGTGGATGGGCAGTGGGTTCGGTTTCAGCGCGGGTTGCCTCGCAAGATGGGCGGATACCGCCATATCACTAGCGGTTTCAGCGGTTTATCTCGGGGTATGTATACATATCCATTGAATAATTTGTTATATACTACATCTGGTAGTTCTGGGCTTCTTGAATCTATGACTGTCGATTCAAGTGGCATTGGATCAGCGGTATACGACCGGACACCATCGGCCCTTGTTGTAAATGCCAACAATATGTGGTCGCTTGATGCTATCTTTGATACGGCAACGGCTGGCACAGCTTTAATTGCCCATGCTGCTACGAACCTTAATGACATTGCCAGCTCATCTAACTTCCAAATTTATGGTGGAGACATATCCGTCAATACAGCCTTGTCGCCGCTAGGTGGGACATCCCCATCGGTATCTGGTGGCATTATGGCACTTTCTCCGTACTTGGTAGCTTATGGCAACAATGGTTATGTTGCTTGGTCTGCTCCCGGCGATCCTACTGATTGGACAACGGCATCGGGCGGCGGTGCAGCCTATGTAACGGCTCAGAAAATTGTTGCCGGTATTGTTACCCGTGGCGGTTCCACCAACTCACCATCTGCTCTACTATTCAGTTTAGACAGTGTAATTCTTATGTCGTTTATCGGCAGCACGGGAGCTGGCTCCAACCCAACATTTTCCTTCAATACTATTTCGGATATGTCGTCGATCTTATCGTCCCAGTCTGTCATTGAGTATGATGGCATTTATTATTGGTGCGGTTTGGATCGGTTTTTGTCATATAACGGCGTAGTCAGAGAAGTACCCAATAACCTCAATCTTAACTTCTTCTTTGACAACTTGAATTATTCCCAACGCCAAAAAGTATTTGCAACAAAGGTTCCCCGGTTTGGTGAAATTTGGTGGTGCTACCCATCTGGAAGCTCAACGGAGTGTGATCGTGCTGTCATTTACAATGTTCGTGAACAAACTTGGTACGACACTGTTCTACCTAATGGTGGCCGGAGTAATGGTCAATTTGCTAGGGTATTTCAGTATCCGGTGATGATAGGCACAACTACCGACAATGCCGTATCTTCGCTTGGTACACTTGTCGGTGGTTCAACTTACACCAATGGCACATACTATAATGTAGCTACAATTAATTCATCGAGCATTAATGGGTCGGGAGCTACAGTCAATGTTACCGTTTCCGGCAATACCGTTACCAGCGTAACGCTTGTTTCAGGAGGAACTGGATATTCGGTTGGCGATGTTTTGACCGTATCTTCAGCTTTAATTGGCGGAACAGGAACCGGATTTACCATTAATGTTGCAACATTAACCGGATATAGCCTCTGGCAGCATGAATATGGTGTCAATGAGTTAAACGGTTCGTTTATCAATCCGATTGATAGCTACTTTGAAACAAGTGACATTTCGGTTGCCGCAGCTGAACAATCGCAAAATAAAAGCCTTCGCATTACCCTTATCGAACCCGATTTTGTGCAGTCTGGGCCAATGACGGTATCGGTTTCGGGTCGCTCTAATGCCCGTGCAGCTGAAATTACATCTGAAGAAATGATGTTCCCAGATGTTCCAAGCATCACATCTCCTCCTGAACAGGTAGTGTTTTTCAAAACCATTCGTCGTGAAATGCGGTTTAAGTTTCGCAGCAATGTGATTGATGGTGATTATCAGATGGGTCTTTGCTTGGCTCACGTTGAACCAGCGGACGGTACATTGCTGGGAGCCGTGCAGTCGTGATTGGTATTGACCCAAGAAACATGGAAGTAATGGAATGGGCAGACAAGATGACACCCGTTCTCAATACCTATGGTGATGTCGGGAAATTAGATAGTCCTGACAACTGGCAAAATTGGGCAACTGGTGTTATTCTTATCAATCAAAAGTGGCAGAGCGTTGCACCAATTCCATATCAATACACAGATTGGCGTGATTGGGCCGAGAGATTCTTACAGGTGATACCATGATGGCACAAAATCTCCGTCCAGTTTCTCTTAACTTTACCCCTCCTCGTCCGTATGCCCAAGGTGGTTTAGCCTCAAAGGCAGAAGACGTAAAAGGCGCTGGTCGTGGTGGCGACACCATGCTTGTTCACGTTAATCCTATTGAATTTAAGTGGCTTCAGAAGAATTTCGGTGGCGGCACTAATCCAAAAACTGGATTGCCTGAGTTTTCATTTTGGGATTACCTTCTTCCGGCAGCAATGAATGTTATTGCCCCGGGCATTGGTGGTGCAATTGGTGATACCATTGGTAGTATCACAGGCAATGCCCTTCCATCTGGCATTACTACTGCTTTAGGTGGCGCATTATCAGGCGCTGGTATCAATGCTTTAACAGGGAACAATGTGGGGACTGGCGCAATTGTCGGCGGTCTTTCTCCAACTGTTCTTGGCGCTTTAGGATTAACTGGAACAAATGGAGCGTTATCTGCGCTTAATATGTATCCAGAAGCGGCAAAGGCAGCGGCAGCAACTCCAGCAGTTAGTCCAAACCTTTCCGGCTTTGGCGGCGTTGTCGGCGGAAGCAGTTCACCAGCTGGTGCTAGTAGTGCAACATCATCATTGATGAAAGCTGCTCCTCTCCTATTGGCAGCAGCTGCTATTGGTGGCGCTAGTGGCGGCGGCGGTGGTGGCAATCAATCTAACGCTCAAATGGCTGGTCAAGCTGGTGAGCAAAACAAAAAGAAATTATCGGACGTTACGTTTGATCGTCCTCAGACTAATCCAGAAGTTACAAAACGCTATGGTTATGGTCCAGAACAGCAGTTTTTTAAGGACAACCAACTTCCAACTGTTACCGCAGCGCAAGGAACTTACGTTAAGGGTGGTGGCACAGGAACGTCAGATAGCATACCAGCCAAGCTATCTGACGGTGAGTATGTTATGGACGCACAGACTGTTTCGATGCTTGGAGACGGTTCGTCAGATGCTGGCGCTAAAAAGCTCGACCAGATGAGAGAAGCTATTCGTAAACACAAAGGCGGGGCATTGTCGCAGGGCAAATTTGCTCCAAATGCTAAAGCTCCGTTGTCGTATATAAGGGGAACAAAATAATGGGCGTTCTAGATTTTCTATTCCAAGGTGCGCCGCCTCCATCGACGACGACCTATGGCACTTCAACTACGGGTATTCCGCAGTTTATGTCGGACTACACACAGGGTCTTTTGAGCAAAGCCAATGCCGTAGCAGCCCAGCCATATCAAGCATATGGCGGTCAGCGCCTTGCAGATTTTACCCAGCCGCAGCAACAGGCATTTGCTGGAACTCAAGCCATGCAAGGGCAGTATCAGCCTAACATTAATAATGCGCTTAATCTCACGACCGAAGCTGGTAATGTTAACCCACTTGGGACGGCTCAATCTTATTTGAATACGGCAGCTCAATCGGCTCCACAGGTTGTTGGTTCGTATATGAACCCCTACAATGATGCGGTCGTAAACCGTATTGGTCAGCTGGCTGGTCGTAATCTTCAAGAAAACTTGATGCCCGCGATCAACTCAAACTTCATTCGTGCTGGTCAGTTCGGCTCGGCTCCAATGCAGACGGCAGTGGGTAATGCGCTCCGCGATACGCAGGAAAGCGCACTGGCCGCACAGGCAAACGCGCTCAATACTGGTTATGGTCAGGCAATGACTGCTGCTCAAACCGATCTTGCTCGTCAAGCCGGTCTTGGTCAAACTGCCGGAAACCTTGCAACGCAGGGCGCTCAAACGCAGATTGCAGCAGCAAACCAAATGGGCAATACGGCACAGCTTGGTCAAACGATGGGGCTACGCGATCTGTCGGCGCTCGAAGCAACCGGACAGACGCAACAGACCCAAGATCAAAAGAACTACGACCTTGCTTATCAAGACTTCTTGAACCAGCGCCAGTATCCAGCTCAGCAGCTTTCAATGATGAACTCATTGATTCGTGGCTTGCCATATGGGACGGATACTTCTACGTCCTCTACTGGTCCTGCAAATACCTATCAAGCATCACCATTGTCGCAAATCGCTGGTGCTGCTTCGCTTGGTAAGGCATTTAATATGTTTGCTGAAGGCGGTGAGGTAGATGCAGAAAAAGCAAAGCGTAACCCTAATCGCAGATCAACACGCGGTCGTAAGAGGAAATAATCATGGCTGATGACACGCCCGATTGGTTGAAAAATTATAACGCATCTAATGCAGAAGCAGTTAGCGCTTTACAAGGACAAGCAAAATCAAATGCTCCTCAGGGTGTTTTTGCTAACATTAACCCTTTGTATTTATCTGCGGCTCAAGGTTTCCTTGCTCCAACTAAAACGGGTGGGTTTGGGGAAAGCATTAGTAATGCAGCTGGACAAGTAGCCTCTCCACTTGCTGCAATGAAGCAAGCCCAGATGACTGCTTTAGAAAAGATTGCAGCTCTTCAAAAAGGTAATGCTGAGTTAAATATGCAAGCTCCGCTTTATGCTGCCCGTGCTGATATGTATAGCGCAAAGGCTGATGGATCATTAGGAGGTGATAGTACCAATATTCAAAGAAACCTTCTTGCTGGTCAAATGAAAGCAATAGACAACGCTGTCCCCGGTCAAACAATTAATCCATCGACTGGTATGCCATTTGTGGATGATGCAGAAATTGAGGCTTATCAAGCGCACTTAACTAGCCAATATCTTGCATTGACCCCCAAGGGAAAAGCTCAAGGTAATCCTCAAGGCGGCGGTGGTGGTGGTGGTACTGGGGTTGGAAATGGTGTATTACCAACACTTGGCGCAAGCGACAAAGCCAAGTATAATGCTTTACCACCGGGTACTGCTTATATTGGACCTGATGGGCAAGTAAGAGTTAAGCCCGATTTATCCGGGAAACCTCCAGCATAATAGGTAATTAAATGGCTAAATGGTGGGAGAGCGATCCAGTTCAGGGGGATAACTGGTGGGCAAATGATCCTATAACTCCATTTCCAACGCCAACTCCACGCCCATCTGATCTTGGTCAACAGCCAAGCCAGACAGCTGATGCGGGTGATCGTTCAAATATCTTTACCGGAACTGGTATGCCTACGCTTGAAGCTGGGGCAGACAAAGTTCTTGGTGTAGCTGAACAAATTCCGGGTTTTAAAGCTCTCGAAAATCTTCAGGTTTCTGACATCCCCGGTGGATTGCAAGCCCAAGAAGGCTTCCAAAAAATAGCTGCTGCAAAAGGTTTGCAGACTAACAGCCAAATGGACGCAATTCAAAAGCGTATTGATGAACTTCAAGCCAGCAACCAAAATGGCGTTAATGATGACAAGATTGATAATTTAAAACGCACATTGCAAGGCTACAAAGTATTTAGAGCGCCAGAGAATCTTGGCCCTGAGTTAGCAGCAGTAGGGAAAACTCAATCCGAAATTGAGGCGCTACCCAAAACTGAATTTAGCAAAAATTATAAAACAGCAGTTAAATCGGGTACGTTTAAAGGATGGTTAAACGGAACGATTGGAGCTATTGAGGCTGATCCACTTGGTGCGGCTGAATCATTAACAGCTGGAGTTGTTAGTAGCGCCCCACAAGTTGTTGCAGCTGTTGCTGGTGGTCCTGCTGTTTCTGCGTTGTATGGCGCTGGTTCAACGTATGCCCAATCAATCATCGATGAAACGGTAAAGCGTGGTGGTGATGTAAACAAACCAGATCAATTTAAGAAAGTTTACAACGCTAATAAAGATGAAATTATTGATGCAGCTACCAAAAGTGGGGCTGTTTCAGGGGCATTTAATGCTGCAATGGGTGCAATCCCCGGTGGCACAACGGCTGGACAAGTTATCCGCGACCTAGCAGTTGGCACTGGTATCGGTGTAGCCCAAGGTGCAACTCAGCGTTACTTGGAAAAGATTCCAGTCATTGATCCGAAGACTAATCAAGTTGCTGTTGGACCTGATGGCAAAGCATTGATGCAAGATGCACCGCCAATGACGGCGGCTGAGTGGGCTGATCTGGTTGCTCAAAGTGCTGCAATGGGTATTCCAGTTGCATTGCTTGCGTCTATGCGTTCAAGCCAAACAGGTAAGCCGGGGAATGCTCCCGGAACTCCTCCCGGACCAGCACAGTTAACTGGACCACAACCATTGCTACCGGGTCCGGGTGGCCCTGCCGCTCCTGTTACTCCTAATGCTAAAGTTTCTACAGCTCCAGTGCAACCGCCCTCCCCGGTTTCACCTGTTGAGGCACAGGGGCCGGGGGCTTCATCTCCTCCTCCGGTCCCTGAGGCTCCTCCTGTTAATATTCCTCCAAAGGTTCAATCAGCTATCGATGAGCTGACAAAGATTGATAATGCTAAAAAACTGTTGGATGCTTATAACGATCCAAGCAATCCAAATGCGGCTAATATCCCAGCAAATGATTTAAAAGCTGCTGAAGAAATTGTAAGCAACGCATCCCCAGAACACATTGCTGATCTTCAAGAAACACTGAACACAGCTATCCAAGGAGCGCTTGCTCCTAAAACACCAGAAACTAAAAGTTCTATACAAAATCTGCAAGACACTATGCGTGTAAAAGCGCCTTCTGAAGCAGCAACTGAACTTGTCCAAACTGGAACACCTCCGCTCGAAGCTATGCAGCAAGCTGCTGTCTCAGCAGAAACACCAGCTGCACCACCTGTATTAGAAGCTGAAAAACCTCCGGTTGCTCCGCCTATTATTGAAGCACCTATACAACCACCAATTTCAACTGAAGCTCCACCAGAAGCGCCAGCAGCAGAAGCTCCGGTCGAACCAAAGCCAATTGAACCAGAACCACAAGTCGTTGCTCAAAATAACAATGAGCCAGCGCCCGGGACTACATTTCCAATTTCAACTCAACCTTTGGCTCCTGAAAAGGAAAAAGAGGAAGAAGGCAATTTAACCAAACCAAACTCCGAATCACCTGTTACGACAGAGCAAGCCATT